>Ga0210404_10000041_pt1 | contig 118357 bp, 106 predicted proteins | sample IncBWH28MmetaG_FD_155455 | JGI IMG/M metagenome (GOLD analysis project Ga0210404, IMG submission 155455) | Forest soil microbial communities from Barre Woods Harvard Forest LTER site, Petersham, Massachusetts, United States - Inc-BW-H-28-M | ecosystem: Environmental > Terrestrial > Soil >... | reverse complement strand
GTGGTCTTCGACTGTCCCTCGCCCTCGGGTTGTTACTGTTCTTCGCAATTGCTTTGCCGGTCGCATCCCACGCTCAGACTGCATCTGTGACGTCGGACAAACCCTTCGTCGTCGAGTACTACTACAAAGCCAAGTGGGGGCACGCCGACGAGTTTCTGAAGTTGTTCAAGAAGAATCACTATCCGCTGCTCAAGAAGGGAGTCGAGTCGGGACGCATGGTGAAGGTCTGGATGGATCAGCCGCGTTATCACGCCACGGAAGATGGACGCTGGGACTACCGCGTGACCATTGTCTTCAAGAATGCCGCGGTCGCCAATGAGCCGGTTGATGAATCGGCGCTGCAGAAGCAAATGTATCCCGATCAGGAGACGTTCCAGCGCGAAGAGCAGCGGCGCTTTGAGATTCTCGACGCGCATTGGGACCTGCCGGTAAAGACGTTCGATCTCGACGCGAAGTAGAAAGCTTTTCACCGCCGAGATCGCAGAGGACGCCGAGGGAACCGAATCTCGGAGTCCTTGCACGACAACGGGCTTGAGGAGCTTAGCTTGCTGCCCGATTCTTCTCGGCGTGCTCTGCGATCTCGGCGGTGAAAAGCTTTCATTCCAACTTCAAGAAATTTGCGACCAGCTTTTCGTTCCACTTCCAGGGAAGAATTCGCTTGAGGGCGAGCTGCATTTTAGCGTCCCGGCCGACCAGGTAGCGCAGCTTTGGGTTGGGATCTTGCGCGACCGTCGCGATCAGGCGCGCTACTTCGATGGGATCGCGTTTAGGCAGCGCCTGCACGCGCTCGCGCATGCGCAGGCTGCGCTGGCGGTTTGGAGAACTCTCCTTGGTAGCTTGCTCCCCCATGACCGCACCGCGCGTCCAGATGTCGGTTTGGAAGGCCCCGGGCTCAACCAGCACCACCTTTATACCGAGCGAGTTGATCTCGAGCCGCAACGATTCGCTCCAGCCTTCGAGCGCATGTTTCGAGGCGGAATAGCTGCTAACCGTGACTGACCCGAGAAGTCCACCGATGGACGAGATCTGAATAATGTGTCCCGAGCGCTGACGGCGCATGGTGGGTAGCGCGGCCTTGGTCATGGCGACGGCGCCGAAGAAGTTGGTTTCGAACTGGTAGCGGAGTTCTTCGAGCTTGATATCCTCAGCGAATCCGGCGACGGCGAATCCAGCGTTGTTGACAAGGACGTCGATGCGGCCATGGTCGCGGACGATGCCGTCAACGAAAGCGGGAAGCGAGTTGAAGTTAGTAACGTCGAGCGCGCGGATATCGAGTTGCGCGGCGACACCAGCGGCGGCAGCGGCTTGATCGAGGCGCTCGCGGCGGCCAAGGTCACGCATGGTCGCGACAACGCGGAATCCCGCCTTGGCCAGTTCGATGGAGGTAAGCAATCCGAAGCCACTGGAGCAACCGGTAACCAGAGCGATTTTGTCAGTCATGGAAGTGAGTCCGTTAGCGTTGTAACACAGAGGAGTGGAGTGCGGCGAGGTGCAGTTGTCTTTGTTCAGGCGATGCAACACGTCCGCAAAGGATGTTAAAGAGTGGTAACAATCATGCGGGAAATCCTTTATCGCAGTCATTGAAATTTGGAATTAGACAGAGTCCTGGCAGGGCCTTACTCTTGACCATGGACCCATTAATATCAGTTGAGGACTCACATGTTGATTTGCTGCACGAGATTGGCGTCCGGCTGGCGATGGCGGACGGTTTCCACGAAGTACTGGCTCGTGTGGTCGACTTTGCTGCAGCGCTGGTGAAGTGCGATTCCTGCCTGATTTATGTGCTCGAGGGCGAGGATCTCGTGCTGCGGGCCTCGAAGAACCCCCATCCGGAAGTTGTGGATCGCCTGAAACTGCGCGTGGGGCAGGGCATTACGGGATGGGTGGCGGAACATCAGGAGCCGGTGGCGGTGGCCGAAAAGGCGGCGCTGGATCCGCGCTTCCAGTTTTTCCACGAACTCCCGGAAGACACCTACGAAGCATTTTTATCGGTGCCCTTGATGTGCAGAGGGCGCGTTATGGGAGTGATCAACCTGCAGCATCGCCAGCATCATGTTTACCGGCGGCGGGAAATCCGTCTGATTTCGACGATCGGATTTCTGGTTGGCGCCGAGATCGAGATGGCGCGGCTAGAGGATGCGAACTCCAACCTGGCGCAACAATTGCAGACGCGTAAAGTGGTGGAGCGCGCCAAAGGAATCCTGCAGCGTGATCTGGGACTGACCGAGGAAGAAGCCTATTTGACCTTGCAACGGCAGAGCCGGCAGAAGCGCAAAGCAATGAAGGAAATTGCCGAAGCGATTGTGCTGAGCGATGAGGTAAGGGGGAACTCGCCTTCGCCCAAACCAACCTGAGCCTTCGGCGTCGGTACAGAACAAAATCAATCCTGCGCGGATAAATTTGAAATTATCGCAAGGAAAGCCCGAGAGCAGATCTGGGCATCTGCCCTCGGGTTTGGCAACGAAGCAGCTAGCGGGCGGCGGATGCGGTCGAGGTTGCGGCCGATTGCGCCACTTCACGAGTTTCGGATGGCACCGCGAAGTGCAATGTTACTCCGAACTCGGGAAGCTGCATCGTGCTGACAAAGCTTCCACCCGGTCTGGAGACCACGACGAGGCGGCTCAGGTCCGAAGGTTTGGAGGCTTCGGTGTCAGTGACCAGCAGCATGAAGCCTGCGCCGCTGCCGCTAATCTTGCTCAGCGTGAGCAGTTCCGAAGGGCCGTTGGCGCCCATGGTGAAGCGGTACTTTCCCGCCGGCACGATGGCGTTCTGCCAGCGTACTTCGTGGGTCAGCGTGAAGGTGCCCGCCGCTTCCTGGGCGGAAGCCAGACTGGGTGCGAAGGTCAGAGCACTCAAGAGCAAAACAGCGGCATAGGCGAATCTGCGAATCGATTTCATGGGATCTCCTGTTCTTTTGTGAATGTCTGAAGAGCGCACACCCGGCGCTGTGCCGAGTGACGTGCTTCAGATGGAGTGGAGAACGACAGGGTCAGGAGAATTGCAATGCCGACATCGGGGCTGGCATGCAAATATCAGCTTCGCGGGACCGGCTGCAGAGCCGGTTTGCGAAGTGATTCCACTATGAAGGAAGTGGGCGCCAGAGTCCAACGCAAATTATTCATTGCGCACATCAGCAAACCCATGTAGCGACAGCCGCCGCGGCTGTCTCGCGACGGCAAAGCTGAGCGGCCCGTTGGGATCGCGGTATAGTCCCAGGCGGTTGCTCGAGATTGAGTTTCTCCGCTGGATGATGCAGCGACACCGTTGAACCGATTTTCTGCGCGTTTGGCCGTCCTCATTTGCAAAAGACCTGGCGGATACGAGAACATACAAGGTTTGCACATCCATACAGATTGTTACTGAGGAAGCGGCCAAGAATATGGCGACAAGGAATAAGTCTGCAAAAGCGGCGCCGAGAACGGCGCGGATTGAAGTGAAGAATGACACGCCGTCCACGACCAGGCCAGGCAGATCGAAGCACAATGGCTCGATACAGCCCGCGAAAGGGAAGCTGGGAGTGATGATTCCGGGCATGGGTGCGGTGGCGACCACGTTTGTCGCGGGTGTCGAGGCCATTCGCAAAGGGCTGGCGAAACCGATCGGGTCGCTCACGCAGATGGGCACGGTGCGGCTGGGCAAGCGCACCGACGGACGTTCGCCGAAGATCAAGGAGTTCGTGCCCCTGGCCGGGCTCGACGACCTGGTCTTCACCGGCTGGGACATTTTCGAAGACAACATGTACGAGGCAGCATCGAATGCGGGCGTGCTGGATCAGAGGCTGCTCGACCAGTTGAAGCCGTTTCTGGCATCGGTCACGCCGCGTTCGGCAGTGTTTGATCACAACTACGTGAAGAAGATCGACGGCCCCAACGTGAAGAAGGGCAAGACCAAGATGGATCTGGCGGAGCAATTGCGTGACGACATTCGCGACTTCAAGAAAACCAGCGGAGCCAGCCGGCTGATCACGATGTGGTGCGGATCGACGGAGTCCTACATCGCGGCGGGCGAAGCGCACCAGTCCGTGAAGTCGTTTGAGAAGGCGCTCCGCGACAACGACGAGATGATCGCGCCTTCGATGGTTTATGCCTACGCGTCATTGATGGAAGGCGTTCCGTTCGCCAATGGCGCGCCGAACCTCACGGTCGATTTGCCGGTAATGCTCGAACTCTCACGGCAGCACGAAGCGCCGGTCTGCGGCAAGGACTTCAAGACCGGGCAGACTTTGATGAAGACGATTCTTGCTCCCGGCTTTAAGGCCCGTATGCTCGGCCTGAACGGATGGTTCTCCACCAACATCCTGGGCAACCGCGACGGCGAAGTGCTGGACGATCCGGGGTCGTTCAAAACCAAGGAAGAATCGAAACTTTCAGTGCTGGAGCATATCCTGCAGCCCGAACTTTATCCCGAACTGTATGGCGACATGTATCACAAGGTTCGCATCAACTACTACCCTCCTCGTGGTGATAACAAAGAGGGTTGGGACAATATCGATATCTTCGGATGGCTGGGCTATCCCATGCAGATCAAAGTCGACTTCCTATGCCGCGACTCGATTCTGGCGGCGCCGATCGTTCTCGATCTGGTGCTGCTAATGGATCTCGCGAAGCGCTGCTCGGAGCTGCGCGGCTTGGGCATCCAGGAATGGTTAAGCTTCTACTTTAAGTCTCCGATGACCGTGCCGGGGCTGTATCCCGAGCACGATCTGTTCATTCAGTTGATGAAACTCAAGAACACGTTGCGGCATTTGAAGGGCGAGGAACTGATCACGCATCTGGGGCTGGAGTATTACGACTGATTGCGGCGGAGATCGCCCTCATGCGGACCGAGACGCAGCGAAAATAGCACAACTCTGGATGATTGTGCTTGGGTCGCGTAAAACGGCCTGAGGCCGGGTCACCGTGACCACGAATAGGTAACCTTGACCGCGATTTTCTCCTGGCGCACCTCCATCGGATTGCCCGCCGCCAAGCTCTGGAAGCGGCTGCCCACGTTGTAAATCACATAGAGATCGCTGTCGGGGCGGAAGGTGTAGCGGATTCGGAAATTGGCGCTCACGGCCTGGGTTTGGGCGGTATCGGCCTGCACGAAGGTGGTCGCGTTCAGGAAGCGATTGAAGGCGTAGCTGACCTGCACTCCGGCAAGCTCAATGTTGAAATTTCCCTGCGTAAGCCGGAAGGAATTCAGCGTGTCGTTCAGTGCAAGCGCCAGGTTTGGATTGGGGCGGTACTGCGCGGTTAGTGTGGCGCTGTTCAGATGTCCGGTGTAATAGCCGCCCCACTGCTCGGAGGCAGAATAGGTCACCCTGTGACTGCCGGACGAAGTGTAGGCGAGCGAGTACGACGTAAAGCGGTAGCCGCCGGCGGGAATGGAAATGTTTTTGTAAAGGTTCAAGGGCTGGACGAGAAATTGATAGACAACATCGTAAGGGGTGGAATCTATTTCCACGCTGCTATTGAATAGGACCCGCAGGTTGGGCGTCCATTCTTTGTAGATCAGCTTGCCGGCGGTGTTGGGGTCGTGGCCGACAAAAGCGCCCAGGTCCAACTCGCGAATGTTCCACACGCCCGGGCGCGGCGTGAAGTTGAACTGAAAGATGGTGGGCTGGTCGTCGATCCGAGTGACGAATCCGATTTCCGAATTGAAGTTTTTCTCAGTGACACCATGGCCGGCGTAGACGTTGAACCAGTTGTTGGCGTAGGTAAGGCGTCCGCCCAGGGCGGTATTGTCGCCGTGGAGGCCCGAAGTCCACGTCTTGGAATAGTATCCGCGCAAATTCAAATTGCGGAAGAGAATGAATTTGGCATCGACGCCTCCGGAGCGGTTGTAAGGATCGAGCGGACTGCCGGACTGCTTGTCAGTTGCCATGAATCCGATGTACGAGCCGGGCGTGAGCGGCCGCTTGACGCGGAGAACAGCGTAGTTCCCGTATGGATTTGGACCGTCCGCACGAGTCCTCACGTCCATGACTCCGAGATCGAAGCCGGCGATATGGCCGGCGATCTTGCCGCCGGCGTCAATCGGAACTTCCTGTCCGGTGACCGGGTCAATACCGATTTGCCGGGTGAAGAATAATAAGTCCTGATTCCAGAGCAGGAAGTTGAAGACGTCGGAGTCTTCCAGAAAAAAGCGCCGCTTTTCCGGCACGAAGATGGGATTCGGAGTCAAATTAAACTGCTGCTGATCTACGTCGGCGTCGGAGAAGTCGGTGTTGATCGTGCCTACTGCGATTAGATTGCTGGCCAGGCCGTACTTGATGTCGCCTCCGACGCGGTGAAGCGCACTCCAGGGCTGGCCGGCAAACGCCTGCGCGCCTCCCAACGCGTAGGGTTTTATGACCAGCAGGCGACCGCTCTCGATGTCCTTAAGACCTTGCAGCCGCCCCGCCTGCGAGACGCGCCAGAAGCCGAATATCCTTTTGTAGCCTGACCAGAAATCTTCTTCATTCTTGCGGCGGATGAAGCGGCGGAAGTTCAGGCCCCAGCTGACTTCCGAGCCTCCGCGAAAATTCAGGGTGCTGAAGGGGATGGCGATGGTCGCTGTCCAGCCGTCCTGCGTAATCTTGGCCGCGGAAATCCACAGGCCATCCCAACTTGGGTCAACAATCGAATCATTCACGTTCGGCGCCTGCTCTTCGATGATTTCGCCATCGCGCTGAGTGCCCAAAGGATTGACCTGGAAGATGTAGCCGTTGCGATGGCTCTGGGTGGGATCGATCATGACGGCAAAGTTGTCGTCGAGGTCCATGGATAGATCGCGGCGCAACTGCGTGGCTACGATCTCTGCCGGGGCTGTGTCGTAACAGTGGATGCCGAAATAAACGCGGCGGGCGTCGTAGAGAATGCGAACTTCAGTTTTTCCCGTGGCGGCAGTGGTCTCGAGCGGCTCGCGCTGGCGGAAATCATCGATAAGCGGCGCGGTCTGCCAAGTCGGATCGTCGAGGGTTCCATCCAGACGAGGGGCGTGCTCGGCGCGGGCTGCGACGGCCAGTCGTATGCCGGAGCCTGGCGCTTCGGTTTGTGCGGGTGCGATTCCGGCGACAATGAGGATCGCCAGCAACGGCAAACTACGGAAGAAGGTCTTCACCAGGATCACTCTGCCCTGATAGACGTACCGGCTTCACTCTCGTAACGCACGACTTGGTTGAGCACGAACCCGCTTAGTGCATGTGTCCGGCGGCGCGGTTTCGCTGCAGCCGCCAACCAAGGCCGCCTCATCATCTTCACAGCAGTTTCTTTTCGTGTTTGTACTCGTCAAACTTTTCCAGAAATCGGTCAATATCCTTCTTCTGCAGATAGTACGGCGTCGACAACCGCAGCTTATTCGGGTCGCCGCCGCGAATGCGGATCTTATGTGTCTTCCACAGCCAGTTTTCCAAGTCCATGCGCGGGACGGGCGGGACATTTACTGAAACGATGGCACAGCGAAGCGCGGGATCGGGCGAGGTCCAGGATTCGGCCCCGCGCTTTTTCATTTCATCGAGGATGTAGTCGGCGAGCTTCCGATGGCGGCTCTCGATGCGGTCGAGGCCGATGTCATTGGCTAACTTGATCGACGCTCGCAGCCCCCACAACGCTGGCACGTTCGAGCTTCCGATGCGCTGGAAGCGTTCGGCGCGGAGCTTGGGGTCGTTCCAGCCTTCGGTGGCGATGGTGTTCCACAGGCGGTCGATGACTTCATCGCGTACGTACAAGAAGCCGGAGCCTTTGGGCGCTTGCAGCCATTTGTGCGGACTGGAAGAGTACACGTCACAGCCGAGATCGTGAAGGTTGAGGCCCATCATCCCGACGACGTGGGCGCCGTCGACGGCAGACAGAATACCTTTCGAGCGGGCGAGCGTGCTGAGTTCCTTTGCCGGCAGCACTACCCCGGAGAACGTGGTGATGTGGCTGAAGAAAATAACGCGCGTGCGGGGAGTGATGGCGTCGTTGAATAGATTGAGAACCTGGGCGGCGTCTTTCACCGGGCGGGGCAGCGTGATTCTCTTCACCACGATGCCGTAGCGCTTGGCCTTCAGGTTCCAGGGATGCTCGCCGCCGGGATGCTCCTGGTCGGTCATGAGGACTTCGTCTCCCGGTTTCATGTCGATGCCATTGGCGATGTAGCTATTCGCTTCCGTGGCATTCCGGAGCAGGGCGATCTCGTCGCGATGGCAACCGACGAAAGCGGCAAGGGGATCGCGAAATTCGTTCCACGAGGCGTATCCCCAGATGGGGTAGTCTTCTGGATCCTGCTGGTCCATCTTCTCGGTGGTCGAATAGCCGTCGAAGATGGCGCGCAGCACGGGCGCGGGGCTGGAGCCGACGGTGCCGTTATTCAGATAGATCTCGTCAGCCGGGATGAGGAATTGCTTTCGCATCTCGGCCCAGTAGGTGTCTTCGTTTTGGTCGAGCAGCGAGTGGTCGGGGAGCGGCGGAGTCTTTTCCAGCTGCGCCAGCAGGTTTCCGCGGAAGGCAAGGGAAGCGGCAAGTCCGGTGGTAGCGGTTGTGAGAAAGCGACGGCGGTCAAGCATTGGGCCTCCGGTCTACGCGAAAAAATGACGGAAGGCGCAATGTTACGACTGGGCGGAGGAATCCTCAAGGGGAATGCCGGGCATCCCTTCATGAGCTGGTTCAAAGGACATCAGTGCGCTTTGGCCTGAGCGGCGTGAATCTGAGGCACCAGAATGTCACGAACGTAGTGCCAGTAAGGGACCAGTTTGAGGGCCGCCTGTGCGTATTGCTCGGCGGCGCTCAGATCAGGAGTGGTTCGGTTCAAATTCGACCACGCGAGACTCATTAGCAGCTCGGGCTCGCCCCATGTTGGCTCCAGCGGATCGCTGCTGTTCTCCGTGTGTTTGCGGATGGTGTCCAGACCCTTCTGATAGGTTGCGATCGCTTTGTCCTGGCCGCCTCCGCGCTCCGGGGGTCGGTTCCACTCATTTGGACCTACCACCCACAGCAGCCGGGGATTCTCCGGTGCTGCAGCCTTGGCCTCGTTCAGCAACTGCGATACAGGCGCCAGGATTTGCTTCAAGCGCTCTGGATCCTTCTCCTTGGAGAAAACCCTTTCCAGGAATAACCGCGTTCCCACACAGGACGCAGCTCCAACCTTGGCATCCACAAAACCTGGATCCCTTTGAAGCGCCGCGTCGAATTCGCTTTCCGCTTGTGCCAGGTCTTCTGCCAGATCCGTTGGAGTGGGAGTTTCGTTAAATCCGTTCACGCCGCGGCGCCATTTCGCAAAACCACGCCAATACCGGACGCGAGATGCGATTTCAGGCTCGTCAACAAACGGCACAAGCTGTTCGTAAAGCCGGTTTAGGGTGGCGCGGTCACCTTCGTAGTCCGCCGTTTGAATCTGCTGCACGATGCGGATGACGGAATCGCGCGAAACGGCAGTTTCTTTGTCGGCGGGGCGTGGCTCCGTCGCGAAAGCGGAGACGGCCAGCATAGGAAGCGCGAACCACAAAGCTCTGCTGTTGCGACCACGGGGTCGAATCGTGAACATGAGGGCCTCCCTTTCCGTGAACGGACGGCCAACCGAGCGACTCTGCCAAGGCCAGATTCTATCAGCCAGGGCGTAAGATCTATGCCGTGCGGATAGTCCCGGATAACCCGGGCCGGGGCGGGCGCGTCTAACCCGTAGGATACGTTTGGGATTGGTGGGTTCGGACCGGGCGTATAATGTTGGCAAGAGTAGGTTCGGCGGCAAAGGAGTTCCCATGAAATTGCGATGGTTGGCGATCGCGGTAGCGTTGGCGGCGTTCAGTGCAGGCCCCTGGACGTTGGCGCAGGTTTCGGACCAGGATAAGGACCAGCCCAAGTCGGGCGAGGTTCAGAACGCACCGGCGCAGGCGCCAGCCGCGCTCCCGACGCAGGATGACAGCCAGATCAAGCACGACGGCACCAAGACCGACGTGGATGCGGTGGGGAACCGGAATGTCGGTTGCGGGCGCGGCGTCGGCAACTGGTACACAGTGGAAGGCCAGGTGGCGCGGGGCCGGGTGTATGCCCAGCAGATCGAGTCGCAGATCAAGCTGGTGAACGATCCCGTGGTTACGGAGTACGTCAACCGGGTCGGCCAGAACCTGGTGCGGAACTCGGACGCGCAAGTGCCGTTCACCATCAAGGTGATCGACTCCGACGTGGTGAATGCCATGGCGCTTCCGGGCGGATTCTTCTACGTGAATTCAGGGTTGATCCTGGCGGCCGACGAAGAAGCAGAAATGGCGGGCGTTATGGCCCACGAGATTGCCCATGTGGCCGCTTGCCACTACGGGCGCGAAATGACCCGGCTTAACCTGTTGCAGATGGCTTCGATCCCGGCCATCTTCATGGGCGGCGCGCTGGGCTACGGGATATATGAGGGCATGGGCCTGGCAGTCCCGATGACGTTCCTGAAGTTCTCCCGCGGCTTCGAGGCCGAGGCGGACTATCTGGGCGTGGAGTATATGTATCGTGCTGGGTATGACCCATCGGCGTTTGTCTCGTTCTTCGAAAAGTTGCAAGCCATGGAGAAGAAGAAGCCGGGGACGATCTCGAAGGCCTTTGAAACGCACCCGCAGACTGCGGATCGCATTGAGAAGTCGCAAGAGGAGATTCGCAAGATCCTGCCGTCGAAGCCGCAATACGTCGTGACGACGTCGGAATTCGACGAGGTCAAGTCACGGCTGGCGTCCATTGAGAATCGCCACAAGGTGCTGGATCAAAAAGACGCCAACAAGCCCAGCTTGCGGCGGACGTCCGCTGGCAGCGACGATAAGGCGGGCGACAGCAAGAGCGATGATGATCGTCCGACGTTGAAACGGCGGGACGATTCGTCGAACTAGCGGTGGAACGAGTTAGGAATGAGCGAACCGGCGGCCTCGGCCGCCGGTTTTGTGTTTGGCGACAGGTCGGTTTTGGAAATTTGGCCAGCCCGGGACAAGACCAGCACTATCGTCACAGGGGGATGGTGATCACAGTCACGCCCATGGTTGCCGGAGTGCATTAGCCTAAGCTAGGCTAGTTTCATAGCGGATGCGGAAGGAGCAGGTGTTTCGATGCCAGAGAACACACTCACCATCACCGACAATCGCACGGGTCAAACCTACAGTGTCCCCATCGAGGATGGCACGATCCGGGCCATGACCCTGCGGCAGATCAAGACCGGTCCGGAAGACTTTGGGCTGATGACGTACGATCCCGCGTTCATGAATACGGCCTCGTGCCGCAGCAGCATTACCTTTATTGATGGAGACCGCGGAATTCTGCGCTATCGCGGATATCCCATCGAAGTGCTGGCCGAACGCTGTACCTTCCTGGAAGTAGCCTACCTGCTGCTGTTTGGAGAATTGCCCACCGAGACCCAACTCAAGAACTGGGTGCACGACATTACCCACCACACCATGCTGCACGAGAGCATCAAGAAGTTCATGGAGGGTTTCCGCTACGATTCCCATCCCATGGGCATGTTCGTGAGCACGGTGGCCGCGTTGTCGAGCGTATATCCGGAAGCCCGCGACATCCACGACCCGGAGAACCGCATGCACCAGATTGTTCGTCTGATCGGGAAGGTCCCCTCAATTGCTGCCCTGTCGTACCGGCATAACGTGGGCTTCCCCTACGTGTATCCAGACAATGATTTGAGCTACACCGAGAATTTCATGAATATGTTGTGGAGGATGGTCGAGCCGAAATATGTTGCGAATCCGGTGCTCTCTCGCGCGCTCGACATCCTGTTCATTCTGCATGCGGATCATGAGCAGAACTGCGGTACCAACGCGATGCGGTCGGTGGGTAGCGCCCAGACCGATCCCTACTTGTGCACGGCAGCCGCGGCGTCAGCCCTGGCAGGACCCTTGCACGGCGGAGCCAATGAAGAAGTCCTGAAGATGCTCGATGAGATTGGTTCGAAAGACAACGTGCCGGCCTACGTCAAGAGGGTGAAGGAAGGGCACGGCAAGCTGATGGGATTCGGACATCGCATTTACAAGAATTACGATCCGCGGGCGAAGATCATTAAATGGTCCGCCGAGCAGGTCTTCGAGGTGACGGGACGCAATCCGAAGCTCGACATTGCTCTGGAGTTGGAGCGCATCGCTCTGGAAGACGACTACTTCGTGAAGCGCAAGCTGTATCCCAATGTCGACTTCTATTCTGGGATCATGTACCAGGCAATGGGCTTCCCGCCGGAGATGTTTACCGTGCTGTTTGCCATCGCACGCACGGCGGGGTGGCTGGCGCAGTGGCAGGAGCTGGTCACAGATCCAGAGCAGAAGATCGCGCGGCCGCGGCAAATCTATACGGGATACGGGGAGCGCCAGTTTGTTCCAATGGAGAAAAGGACCGCGGCAACCGTTCCCGCGCGCTAGGTCGAGTTGCTGCGACGAACCAGCGTGCCCGCTTACGCGGCTTCTCGAGTGGCGAGGGAGGCGACGTACTCGCGCCTCTCAGACGATGAGGTGATGACCTTCATTTCCTGCCAGTCGTAGGGAAATTCTCTTCCACAATCCAGGCAAACCACATAAGTGCCGGTCAATGCGCCGGCTTGAGGACGGCGTGCCGTCCCTCGAATCGTCACCGGGAAGCTGTAACGGGAGTGCCAGCAACCAAAAACCACGTCAATCAGTTTTGCCACCATGCAACACCTTCCACACCCGGGCTGTTTTTCCCCTGGGGTTCTCAGTGCGCGGCCCCCTGCGTGACTGCTGCCACGCGGCCACTCAATTCTTTAGATTCATCCCGGCGGAAAATGGTTTCGTGTTTCTGAGTGTGACGCCTGACCGGGCAAGGTTCTGGCGGGCCAAGTGATTCTATGCGAGATAGTTACGTACAAGATGAGCAAGAAGTTGCACAGCCGCGTAAGGTTGAAAATCAATGCGGGTACACAAGTGATGCGTTCCACGAAGAACAAGGCGGGGCGGTCATTACCTGCAGGCTAGGCCAGATTAAAGGCCTTCCTGATGGTTCCGCGCTCTTTCTGGATCTTCTCCTGGAGAAGGGTAATAGCGTAGATGAGTTGCTCGGGCCGCGGCGGGCATCCAGGCACATAAATATCGACGGGGATCACCTGGTTGACACTTTGTACCAGCGCATAGTTCTGGAAAACGCCACCGGAGGTGGCACAGGCTCCCATGGAAATCACCCACTTCGGTTCCGGCATCTGCTCCCACAACTGCCGGATCACGGGGGCCATCTTGTTCGACACGCGCCCGGCGATGATCATAAGATCGCTCTGCCGCGGGGATGGGCGAAATACTTCCGCCCCAAAGCGGGCAATATCAAAGCGCGCCGCGCCCATCGACATCATCTCGATCGCGCAACAAGCCAGCCCAAATGTCATCGGCCAGAGGGAGCCCTTGCGCATCCAGTTCACGGCCGAATCGAGAGTGGACAACACCACCCCCTCTGGCGTGGGATTGCCGAAGGTCAAGTCTTTGACTACCTTCTTACCGTTCTCGGTGTCGACGTAGGGGCCGAAATTTAGTTCGGGGGACATGACTCTATTTTAACTCACCTTGAGTCTAAAGCAGACCCTTGCTTGTTGCCTCATCCAAAACCAATTCCACGCCATCTTCTTCCTCGCGACCGCCATGCTCGTGCACACGAATGATCTCAAGGAGCCAGTCGAAGACAGTAGGGCCTTTGGCCTTCCTGGCATCGTCAAGATACTGCTCGACGCGTTCACGGTTGGCCGGGTGACACTTCATCAACCTGAGTTGGAGTTGCCTCGCGGTTTCCGGATAACTCAGGCGCTCGCGCGATATTGCTGAGTTCTTCCACTGGAGAACAAACCCTCCCTCCCGCGTTCCGAATCCACCTCGGAGTATGTCATTGAAGGCGTCCAAGTTATGACCCCATCGCGCACTTGGTACAAGTACCCGACTTACCTCCTCGAAGAACCCTTCGAGAGTAGCGAATTGCGAACCGTCGATTTCGTAGACGGGCTTAGGGGACATCGCAACGGAGCCTCTTCGTGTCCTATGAGTCATCTGTGGCGAACAGTTCTTACGGGTTCACCACAATCTTCCCAAACATCTGGCTTTTTTCCAAATACTCATGGGCGGCACGCAACTCGCTCAGCGGGAACACGCGATCGACTACCGGCTTCAGCCGGCCGGCAAACACCTGCTTCAGCACTTCGTGCAGTTCGGCCATAGTCCCCATGTAGGAGCCGAGCAGGTTCAGCTGGCGCGCAAACAGATGACGCAGATCGATGCCGGCGTTCGGCCCCGTGGTGGCGCCGCAGGTCACCAGCGTGCCGCCGGTTTTGAGAGATTTAACACTCTCATCCCATGTAGCCGCGCCCACGTGCTCCACCACGATGTCGACACCTTCTTTGTTCGTGATCTTGCGTACTTCTTCCGAAATCTTCTGCTGATAGTGGTTGATGCCGAAGTCCGCGCCAAGTTCGCGGCCCTTGGCCAGTTTCGCTTCATCGCCCGCAGTGGTTATCACGCGGCAGTGGAAGAGTTTGGCGATCTGAATGGCTGCGATGCCGACGCCGGAACTCGCGCCCAGCACCAGCACAGTCTGTCCTGGACGAATGCCGGCTCGTCCGACAAGCATGTGCCAAGCCGTCACAAACACCAGAGGCACGCTGGCCGCCTGATTGAAATCGAGGGAGTCGGGAATCGGAATCACGTTCGCCGCCGGCGCGGCAATCAGGTCACAGTTTCCCCCATCGACGCCGTTTCCCAGCACGGTGAATGAGCGGCAGTGGTTCTGGAGCCCGGCGACACACTTCTCGCAATGCCCGCAGAAATGCATCGGCGCCAGCAGCACGCGCTGCCCGGCCTTGAATCCGCTGACGTACTCGCCCACTTCAACCACTTCGCCCGCGACGTCGCTGCCGAGAATGTGCGGCAGCTTTACTCCCGGCAGGCCTTTGCGCACCCACACATCCAGATGATTCAGCGAGCATGCCCGCACCCGCAGCAGAACCTGATCTTTGCGCGGCTGCGGATCAGCCACGTCTTCGTATGTTAGGACTTCTGGGCCACCGAATTGATGAATGCGGACGGCTTTCATGAAGAGCTTCTCCCGTTTAACGCTACAACAGCATACTTCTCCAGATCGGGAATTCCCAATCCGGTATCTTGCGCAAGAATTCTGGCGCAGATCGCTCGCTCGGTTTGATTTTCAGAGTAGGATTCTCGTCGCGGGCTGGGGTTTAGAAGGCGTTGCCAGTGGGTACTGGACTTGGTCCGTCAAACCAATGAGTGGCTCATCAGCCATTGCAGTTCGACTCTGCCGCCTTCTGTACGGCCACTCATCAAATAAATATTGACATCGGCCTCGAATCGCGTAACCATGAAAGTGGTTTGACGGACCGTGTCGTACTTAACTGGTTCAGTGCAAAGCTCCGGAGTGATGACCCGGGGCTTTTGCTTTTTCAAGTAGCGTTTGACTCCCACTGTTAACCGACTGATAATCAAGCTGCAAGCTGCTGGTAGGCCGCATGGACATCTACGAGCAAATCGTTCAGCTCCGCCGCGAGGGACGCCGTGGCGCCGTTGCTACCATTGTTAACGTGCGCGGCTCGATCCCTTCTTTTAAGACTGCGAAGATGCTGGTGCGTGACGACGGCTCGATCGTCGGCACCATTGGCGGCGGTTGCGTCGAGGCCGACGTGTGGCAGGCGGCACGGGAGGTCACGGAATCCGAAAAGCCCCGCACCCTTACCTTCGACCTTAACCAGGACCCGAAATACGACACCGGCCTGGTCTGCGGCGGCACGCTTGAAGTTTTCGTGGAGCCCGTCTTACCTCCAGCGTTACTTTATGTGTTCGGCGCAGGTCACGTTGCTATAAACCTTTGCCAAGTCGCCGCCAATGCAGGTTTCGACCTCATCGTGACCGACGACCGCACCTCCTACGCGGCCAAAGAGCGTTTTCCAGCCGCCCGCGAAGTCCACGCGCTCGATTTCGACGAGGCCACTCAGAAGCTCGACCCGAACGAGGCCTCCTACATCGTCATCGTCACGCGCGGTCATCGCGACGACATGCGCATCCTGCGCTGGGCGGTGCAGACTCGCGCTCGCTACGTCGGCATGATCGGCTCCAAACGCAAGGTGATCGAAATCTTCAAAACGCTGCAGAAGGAAGGTGTGCCCGCGCATTTGTTCGATCGCGTTCATGCGCCGATCGGACTCGACATCGGCGCCATCACCCCCGAAGAGATTGCGGTTGCGATCACGGCAGAGTTGATTGCGGTTCGGCGGCACGCCAAGGCTGGACTGCCCCACATGAGTTGGTTCCGATCCCAGAAATCAGAGCCCGAGGGGAGTCCTGTGTCGGATGAAGCTCTCGACGAACGCAAATAAATTGCTTGTTGGTCTTTCCTAATCTTTAGATTGTTTTGCCTCCGTGTCTCCGTGGTGGATTCGGTTTTTCCCAATTCCCCGCCATTCCCTGCTATCTTCGCAGCATGACCCGCGCTGCCAGCTTCGCCGGCGTGATTCTTGCTGCCGGAGACTCTTCGCGCATGGGCAGGGACAAAGCCCTGTTACCGTGGCCCCCGCCGGCGGCCGGGCGATCGCCTTCCAGTGAAACGTTCCTCTCGGCGGCAATTCGTTCGCTTTCGCTGGCCACAGAGTTCGTCCTGGTTGTGGTCGGGAAGAATCAAGCGGCACTGGCGCCGATCATCTATGCTCACGGCGCGTCTCTGGTGGTCAACCCGGATCCAAGTCGTGGCCAGTTCAGTTCGTTGCAAGTCGGTCTGCACGAAGTGCTCAACCATGGCCGTGACGCCGCCATGGTGACGCTGGTCGACCGGCCTCCGGTCAGCACTGCGACCTTACAGACTCTGCGCGATGCTTTCGAAGCCGCCGGTCAGAATATCTGGGCAGTCGTGCCAGAGTTTTCCGGTAAGCACGGTCACCCCTACCTCGTGGGCCGCGAAATGACGGAAGCGTTTCTCCGGGTCCCTGCCACATCGGTCGCCCGCGACATCGAACACCAGCATCAGGATCACATCCAATATGTCGGAGTCGCCGATCCCCTTGTCGCTCTGAATATCAACACTCCGGAAGACTACGCGGGGCTGCTGGCGCGCCCCTCCTGATGGCTGCGCCATTTGCGCGCTTCCCTTCGACACGTTATCGTCGATACATGGACGCCGCCGAGGCAGAAGCATTTCTTCCGGTCACCAACGAGTTCCTCGACTCGATCCTGCGCCTTGCGCCGCGCATCGCCGCCTTTGATTGCGACGGCACGCTGTGGTCCGGTGATGCCGGGGAGCGCTTCTTCGATTGGGAGCTGAGAGAGGGCGATGTCTTTCCTGACAGCGCGAGCCGCGGCATCCTTAGCCGGTCGTGGCGAGATCGCTACGCCGCCTACAAGCGCGGCGAGGTCGATGAAACCACGATGTGCGGAGAAATGGTGGCGATGCACAGGGGCATTTCTGAGCAGAAGATGATGGATGCCGCCGTCCGCTTCTTCAATCAGTTTTTTGTGGCGCAGATATTTCCTGAGATGCGCGAACTCGTCCGCCGGCTGCAGGAGAATGGCTGCGAGGTCTGGGCTGTGTCGTCTTCTAACGAATGGGTGATCCGCGCCGGGATGAAGCATTTCGGAATACCTGAGAGCCGCATCCTTGCGGCAACAGTGGAAGTCGAGGCTGGGATCGTTACTGATCGTCTGATCCGGGTGCCCTCCGGCTCCGGCAAGCCGCAGGCGCTGCGCGAAGTCGTCAAAAAGGAGATTGAGGCGGCGTTCGGCAATTCCCGCTGGGATGCGGAAATGCTGGCTATGGCGAAGCACGCCTTTGCCGTCAATCCGAATCCGGACCTGGAATCCACAGCGCGGGAACAGGGCTGGCGGGTCTATTTTCCCGAGAGTACTCGTGCGAGTAGCTGAGTTTGCCGCCGGGCGCCTGCCGTTTACAATTGGCCTGCCCATGTATTCCGCGCAGCTGCTCGATCATTTTCAGAATCCGCGCAATACCGGCGAAATTGCCGGCGCAGACGCCACGGCAGAAATTGAAAATCCCGCCTGCGGAGATGTGTTGCGGCTAACCTTGAAAATCAGCGCGGGACGAATCACCCGGGCGCTGTTCAAGGCCAAAGGATGCGTAGCGGCGATTGCCTGTGGCTCGGCATTGACGGAATTGGTGATGGGAAAAACGCTGAACGAAGCTCAGACCCTGCGGCGCGAAGACGTGATTAGAGCCGTCGGCGGCCTGCCGCAAGCCTCAACCCACGCCGCGCAGTTGCCACTGGATGCGCTTTCGGTAGCGTTGAGTCAGATCAAAGCTTAGAAATGACGCTCTTAGCGGTAGGGTGCAAAGGTCTGAGCCATCGAAGAGCAACACGGACCCTTCAGTTCGAGATTGATTCCACCGGACCCCTGTGGGCTCAACTCTAACGAGAGCTTAGAGTTCCGTGCCTCCGCTCGTTCTTCATTCCATTTTCCCCGACTCTGCCGGTAGATTGCATCACCCGATCGGGGGAGCAGAAACGTGTGTGCGGTCGGGTGGTCATCATCAATGATCAGCAACACCCGAACCTGACTTCGCCTGTCGGTCGTAAACTCCATCCGGTTGACGGAAACGTATTTGCCTGAGCCCTTTGCTTCTCGGGCAATCGACGGTCCGACATAGCTAAGATCAACCTGAGAAAGGTCTGCGCCTGCATCACTTCGCCGGATGATTTCAATCTTTGCATTCGTTAGTTCAGGATCGGGCAGCAGAGGTTTCACCAGCCAGTATGTGCCTCCGGCCAGCATTGCGACCGGCACTGCGATCCTTGCGGCGATCGGCAGAGCGTAACTCGTGCGAGCCACCAATCGGGGAAATACGAACAATCCCCAAAGGGCTCCGCATCCGGCAGCGGTGTATACGCCCATCGAAGATATAGCGATCATCCACCCTCCGGCTGCCGTCATCAATCCGCTCGCCAGAAACGCCGTCGGTGCAGCCAGGAATCGGAGAGCCCAGCGGGGCAAAGAACAGAATCCCAGAATGAATCCGGCCGTTGCAAAGATCAGCCCGTAAAAAGCCGTCCCCTTCAGGAGTAGAGACGCGAAGCTAACAAAGAACCGCAACTCCTCGCCCGAGGGAAGGTGAGGCGTCTGCCAGCCTGGTCCTGGGCGGTCGCTATAAGGCAGGTATCCAACACTATTTACGAGGACGAGCAATAGATTAGGAAGCAAGTCCGCCGCGATAACGTAGGTCACCACAATCCAAAGACAGCGGGACCACCAACTGTTCGGCAGCATCCACTTCAGCATGCGGAGAGTTTACCTTAGGTGGACCTTTCAGAGGCCTCCTCTCCGCGAGGCGAATTTTAGCCTAAGATTACTTCGTGACCGCCTCTCACACGCCCCGCCGCATCGCCTGCCTGCAGCCCAGCGCCACGGTCATCCTTGCCGCTGTCGGAGAACTCGACCGCGTGGTCGCCTGTACCAAGTATTGCGCGGATGTGGTTCCAGAAATCACCTCAAAACCTTGTACCATCCTTGCCGACTCCTGGACTGCCAATGCCGACCAGATTATTGCCGTCCAGCCCGACCTCGTTATTGCATCCGTGCCTTACCAGGGAAAGGCGGTCATCGAAATACTCAAGTCCGGAGCCCGCTTTTTGGGTTTCGCCCCCAAGACTCTGGCTGATATTTACACCGACATAGGGATCATCGCCGGAGCAGTCGGGGCGAGCGACCGCGGCGCTGAGGTGATCGCACTCATGCGGCAGCGAATCAAACAAGTCCGCGCTCGCACCGAAGGGTCGAGTCGTCCTAGAGTCTTCTGCGAAGAATGGGGCAAGCCGCTGATCGCATCGCAGGCCTGGGTCGCGGAGTTGGTCGAGGCCGCCGGAGGCGAGTTCCTGGGCACACCGGGCCGGCAAATTTCCGCCGAAGAAGTGGCCAACATGGATCCTGATATCTTGATCGCCGCCTGGTGCGGAGCGGGCGACCGCGTACCCCTGGAGAAAATCGTGAGCGACCGCAATTGGCAGGGAACTCGCGCCGCCCGTTCCTCGCGTATTTATTGCGTGCGAGATGAGCACCTCAATACGCCGGCGCCCACGCTTCTCCGGGGTCTCGACGCGCTGGCCTTTGCCATTCATCCCGAACTATTTGCCTGCACGGAGGGAATCCGCCAGATTACCTGTGTTCCGTCTTCCACAGCTGTGAATCTGCCACTCTGAGTTAAGATTCTGGTCATGCCCGTCACCACCAGAATTGAAGAGGTTCGCAACGAAATCACGGCGCTTGGGCAAGCAGCACCCACGGCCAAGGCTCTTATGCAAGGAGTGTGCCAGCTGTTGCACGAGCGCATGCTTAAGTACAACTGGGTTGGTTTTTACATGCTGGAGCCAGGCGCCCAACCGCCGGTGCTGGTGCTGGAAGCTTTCGTGGGCGCCATGACGCCGCACACGCGAATACCGCTCAACCAGGGCATCTGCGGAGCTGCCGCCTCCACCGGGAAGACGATCGTGGTCGACGACGTGAGCAAAGATCCCCGCTACCTCGCCTGTTCCCTGGAGACCAAGGCGGAAATCGTTGTGCCTATTTTCGTGAAAAAGCAGGTCGCCGGCGAGCTCGACATCGACAGCCATTTCGCCGCTGCGTTCGGGATCGACGACCAGAGACTCGTCCAGTACTGCGCTGAAGTCGTAGGGAGAAAGCTGGAGAAGTCGCAGTGAGGGTGGAAAAGGGCAAGGTTCGAGCGCCCGAGATTGGGCGCGTGTGGCTGAATTCTACGCCGCTCAGTTTCCGCCAATTGCGGGGACGCGTCGTCCTGGTGGATTTCTGGGACTATACCTGCGTCAACTGCATTCGCACGCTGCCTTATGTGCAGGCCTGGCACGAGCGCTACCAGGACAAAGGGCTGACCGTTATTGGCGTTCACACGCCGGAGTTCACGTTTGCGCAATACGAGTCGAATGTGGAGCGGGGCATCCGCGAGTTTGGGCTGACTTATCCGATCGTTGTGGACAGCAATCGCGAAATCTGGAAGGCATTCGCCAACCGCTACTGGCCCACGAAATACTTGCTCGATAAAGAGGGTTATCTGCGCTTTGGCCACTTTGGGGAAGGTGGTTACGGCGAGTGTGAGCAGGCGATCCAAGAACTGATCCACGAGATCGATCCGCAGCTGGCACTTCCCGAAATCATGGAACCGTTGCGCGAAGAGGATCGTACGGGAGCAGTCTGCTACCGCTCCTCGGGCGAACTCTACCTGGGGCATCAGCGAGGGCGGATCGGCAACGAGGGTGGTTTCAAGGAGGACCAGGTTGCCGATTATGAGTTTGCCGGCAAGGCGGAAGAGAATTTCTTTTATGCTAAAGGCCGCTGGGCTTCGACCGCCGAATACTTCGAAGCAGCGGGAGAGGGCCGGCACTCTCTAAGGGTGAAGTACGAGGCCTCGGCGGTAAATCTGGTCATGGCCTCGCCTCGCGGGCGCTCAGCAGAAGTTCGGCTGGTGCAGGATGGCAAGCCGATCACGCGCGGCCAAGCCACGAAAGACACTCGCTTCCGTTCCTCCGGCACTGCTAGTGAAAGCTATATCGTGGTGGACGCCGCCCGCATGTATGCCCTGGTGGACAACCACGAATTCGGCGAGCACGAGCTTGAACTTCTCTGTTCCGAGGGAGTCGCGGCTTTCGCGTTTACCTTTACCGGATGCGTGGATCCAGTCGCCAGCGCGCTGCATGCCACTACCACTTCCAATCTATGAAACGGGTCGTCGCTGCCGTGATCGAAAAGAATGGCAAGCTGCTGGTTTGCCAGCGGACGCGACATCAGACCATGCCGCTTAAGTGGGAATTTCCCGGAGGGAAAATTGAAGAAGGCGAGCAGCCGCGCGACGCCTTGCGCCGGGAACTGGAAGAAGAATTGGGAATTCATGCCAAGATCGGCGACGAGATCGCCCGCCTGCACCATACCTATCCGAACGGCGCCATGGTTGAGCTACGGTTCTTCATTGTCCGCGAATACGGTGGCGAACTCGAGAATCGCATTTTCCGCGATCTGCAGTGGTCGGCTCCCAGGGATTTGACGTCGTATGATTTTCTCGAAGCGGATGCGTCCTTGGTGAAGGATCTGGCTGCGGGACGATTGATTTAAGGTGTTCAGCGAGACGCAGGTGTGCAACATGGTTGGCACTTACAGCGGGCGCGCGGGTCCCCACCGCTGAAGCGGTGGCTATTGGCAGTTGCCTCTCCGGCACATTCCTTGTGCGACCTTGTCGCTTAAAATGATCAGCTGGAATTCTATTTATACGATCTTTTTCTTTTTCGCGTCTTGTTTCTTCTTTAACTCTCCTGTTTTCCTGACCTTCCTTACTTTTTTAAGCTTGGTAGTGATCACCACCAACACCGGGCACCAGACCTGGGCTATCCAGGTTAGCCTACCTTAAGCGCCCTGATTAGATGTCCCGCTGTCCCTCGCTCGCATGGGGAAGTTGTGGGGGCCCTGCGCTTATCCTAGGATCGCACGGCTTAACATCCAGGCCTTACATTCCCAGATTAGGAAACTTCGGCGGCGAAGGAAAGGTTAGATGTCACAACTGTGAAAATTTAACTGTGGAAAACCGCTGGCGGGAGACTCGCTGGCACAAATACAAAAGCCTGTAACCGCAGAGTTCGCGAAGCAAGGCCGCGAAGGACGCAAAGCAGAGACTATCGGCTGCCCGGATCAATCCTCCTAGCCTCCTCCTTTCAGCGTCCAGAACCACGCGATCGTCAGCCCGATCATTACCACGGTCGTCAGCCAGGCCACGGCATTGAAGAGGCGTGTGTTCACGTACTTTCCCATTAACTCTTTCTTATTGATCAGCAACAGCATGAAAATCAGTACGAAGGGAAGCACGATGCCGTTCACCACCTGCGACAGCACTGCGATCTTCACCAGCGGCAGGCCGGGAATAAGAAGCACGGCGCCGCCAGCGACAATGAGCAGCGTGTAGAGCCAGTAAAAGAAAGGAGCCTCGCTGAACTTCTTGTCTACGCCGGATTCAAAGCCCAACCCTTCGCACACCGTGTACGCCGTGGAAAGCGGCAGGATCGACGCTGCAAAAAGCGAGGCGTTGAACAGCCCCACGGCAAACAGAATGTATGCGTATTGCCCAGCCAGCGGCTTCAAGGCCTGAGCGGCATCGGCCGCATAGTTGATCTCGCGGTACCCGTGGACGTACAACGTTGCGGCGCAGGTGACGATGATGAACCACGCCACCACGTCGGTGAAGATGCAGCCCGTAATTACATCCCAGCGCGATGCTTTGAGCCCGCGCGGGGTCACGCCCTTCTCGACGATCGAGGACTGAAGGTAGAACTGCATCCAGGGCGCGATCGTCGTCCCTACGACGCCAATCACCATGAACAGATAAGCTTGTTCGCGAAACGCGTGCAGGGCGGGGGGCTTGATGGTGGCGATGGCCGCTTCCTTCCACAGCGGATGCGCGCGCACGCCGGCGAGGATGTAAGTGATATAGAAAAACGACGCCGCCAGAAAGACTTTCTCCACGCTCTTGTACTGGCCCTTAACAACGATCAGCCAGACGATCAACGCGCAAACTGGCACAGTATAATAGCGAGGCCAGTTGAATAATTCCAGGCTGGTCGCAATGCCGATGAACTCTGTTACGACGTTGCCGAAGTTGGTGATCAGAATGCCCAGCATCATCAGAAACGTGATGCGGAACCCGAACTCCTCGCGGATCAGGTCGCTTAGGCCCTTGCCGGTTACCGCGCCCATGCGGGCGCTCATCTCCTGCACCACGATTAGCGCGAGTGTGATGGGAATCATCGTCCACAGCAGAAGATGTCCGAATCGCGCCCCGGCCTGGGAATAGGTGAGGATGCCGCCGGCGTCGTTGTCGACGTTGGCGGTGATGATCCCCGGTCCCACTACCGCCAGGAACAGCAGCGTCCGGCCTTTCCAGCGTTTCACAAGCTTCATGAGCGCATTTCGCAAACATAGGAATGAAACTTTGAGCGTTCCACCTTAACGCACGCACTTCGTCTTGGCGGCTGCTACCAACAACTGTGAGGTGTGACTCAAAGCCGCACCAGAATAAACGCCAATGCGGAATTTGGCCAAACGAAAAGTGTTGAATGAGGAAAAAATATCTGTTGTCTGAGACCCGCGAGCGGAAAGCGACTGGCCGGAGAGGACGTGAGCCAGTCGATACCCGTTGGCTGCTCCTATGTGCAGACCTGACCGGCGCAGCCAGCACGAGCGCTGCGCGCCCCTGGCAGTTTAAGATGTTTGCAGGCCAGGACTACCCAGGCAAAGACTAGGGATGACCAGAAACTCCGCGCGCGCTTTCTACCTCGTGATCGCACTGGTTGTTGTCCTGCTTGACCGCTGGACGAAGCACATCGTGGCGCAGCGCATCCCGCTTTATTCCCACATCCAGGTCATCCCCGGCTTTTTTCGGCTTACGCATACGGAGAATACCGGCGCCGCCTTCAGCCTGTTCGCCGACTCGACCACGCCCTGGAAGACGGGCTTGCTGATTGCGTTTTCCGTGTTGGCGTTGATGGTGGTCTCGGTGTTGCTCTGGAAAAATAACCACGCCCACGTGGTCACCGGCATTGGCCTGTCGTTGATCATGGGAGGAGCTGTGGGAAATCTCTGGGACCGCCTGGCCCGCGGGCGCGTGGTCGACTTTCTGCTGTTCTACTTCAAACGGTATCAGTGGCCGGTCTTCAATGTGGCGGACAGTGCCATCGTGGTGGGCGCGGGACTGCTGGTAATCGAAATCCTGTTTGCGAAGTCCCGCACCGAAGAGCCCCATTAAAAGCACTTAACTTCTCGTCCGCTATTTAACTAAAGCCCTGCGTCCTTGGAGCCGATGGGACCAAATGGAGGGTCCCACATGATTAACCCAGTAAGCAGCGCAACGCATGCCCAGGCGGCGTCGAAACCTGCCGCACGAGCTACGGCGCAAGCTACGGCTCAACCCGCGGCTCAAGCGAAACCGCAGCCAGCTCACACAGACACGGTGCAGATCAGTGCCGCCGCGCTGGCATTAAAAGAAGCAATTGAGAATCCGGTTCAGACCGCAAGGGAGGCCGCGGCTGGCGATGCTCAGGCCAAGAGACTGCTGGCGAGAGAAGCTGCTCACAAGACCCTGTAAATGAGCGGCGGTCAATAACGTACTCGCGCGTTAAGCCCCTGGCGATGGCCAGAAGAGCGAAATGCGCGAGTACGCATGCGCGCGATTTAACACGGAAGAGACGCGGAGCAGGGGCTAGGGTGTGCCGTAAAGCTGTTTGTACACGCTGGCATTGCGCAGAATCGCCTGCACGTATTCGCGCGTCTCAGTGAAGGGAATCGATTCGACAAACTCCTGCGGATCGCGATACTTGCCCTGCCCTAGCCACTCCTCGACGCGATCCGATCCCGCGTTGTAGGCGGCCAGCGCGTACTCGAATGATCCGCCGAAGCGGTCGACCATGCCCCGGAAGTAGCGCGTGCCCAATTGCAGGTTCACTGCAGGCGTGTACAACTGGCTCGCGGTGTATCGCTTCAGTTTTACTTGCCGGGCCACGGCTTTGCCGGTCTTGGGCAACAACTGCATCAGGCCGACCGCATTGGCCCGCGAAACCGCGTTGGGATTGAACTCAGACTCCTGACGAATGAGTGACGCTACCAGATAGGGATCCAGGCCATTGACCGCCGCAGAACGCTTCAGGTCGCTCCAGTAGGCTTTGGGGAAGAGCGCTTCCCAGTATTTCCGTGGCAGATCCGGAATGTCGAGGGCGAAATAGTTTGGCGCGGAATGCTTCATGACCTCGATGGCTTGATCGTAGTGCCCGGTCTGGTCATAAAGTTGCGCGGTCTCTGCCGGACCCCAACTGCCACCGTCCGCGGCAGCGGCGGCCTGCAACTCGCGCACGGCGAAATCGACGAGGCCGCCATTTCCGAGGAGTTGTGCCTTCTGCACGTGCAACTCGTCTGACGGTGGTTGCGACTCTGTCACTTTGCCACTGCTATCGAGGGGCGGCACGCGGTCGAGCAAGGCGTATCGTGTCGTCGCATCGGCTCCCGCCGGGAGATGCTTCAACCTTTGCCGTCCTAACTCCGCATAATAGAAATTGCGATAGCGATCCGAAAGTTTCTGATAAAACGCACGCGCCATGACGGGCTGATTGTCTTCCTCGGCCAGACGCGCGCGCCAATAGAGGGCCGCCGGGGTTTCGGCACCCGATGGATACAGCGCAATCTGTTCTTCGAATGCCTTTTTGGCATCCTCATTGCGACCCTGGCGCAACGTGAGCCAGGCTGCCTTCCAGTGGACGTAGGAAGCCCGCGCACCGGTGGGAAAGCGCTGCTGCGCTTCGCGGAATGCGTCGAGCGCCTGGTCGTACTCGTGATGCACCAAATGCAGATTGGCAGCGGACAGCAGGGCCTGCTCCAGCCATGGACTCGCCGGGGCTGCTTGGCGCAGCTCATCGACCGCGCGATAGAAGGTGTCATTTTCATTGGCGGCCCAGGCCACTTGACCCAGAAGGTACAGACGATGCGCGTTCGCTTCGCCGCCCACACCACCCAGCAAGGCGAGGACTAGCTTGGCGTCTCGGTTCTTGCCACCCCGGTGAAGCGCATCTGCCAGGGCGAGCTGCATGGAGGGTTTATCACCGGCGCCGGCCTCACTGACCAGGCTGCGATATTCATCCGCGGCTTCGGCATAACGATGCCTATTCACCAATGCGTCGGCCCGCGTCTTGCGCTGGGTGACAGTGGGGGGTGGAACCGAGGGCAGCTTTTTCAACTCAGCATAAGCCGCATCGGCTTCGACGCTGGCCGGCATTGTGTAATAGATGTTCTCCAGTGTCTCAGCCGCCTTCGCGGTCTGGCCCGATGCGGCGTATGCCCGTCCCAAGGAGAATTCAAGGTCGGAGCGTACTGGAACCCGGACCTGCTCCAACAAAGTTGCGGCTTCCGCCGCCTGCGCTTCGAGCAGGAGCCCGTTGGCATAGCTGACGCGGGCGTCCCGTACCAGTAATGAATCGGGATGGGCTTTATCAAAGTCTGCCAAGGTTGCCAGAGCCTCTGCCGTGCGCCCGGTCTGCAGGTATGAAGTTCCAAGATAGTAAGCGACGTAATCGCCCAGATCTCCGGCATGGACCTTGGCGCGGTTTAGTGGATCAATCGCCCGGGCAAAGTCTCGATCCAGCACGTGCGCGTAGCCGAGCACCAGCCAGGCCAGCGCTCCAGCGTCTTCCTTGGCATGGGCCCGAGCATATGCGTCAACCCCGGCGTAGGCTGGGAGGGAGCGATCCTGGAGAAGCTGTTGCGCCATGGGGCGCAGGCTAGCCGAAGCCACAAACGCCTGGCGCATGCGGCGGACCCGCGGAGAAGCCGTCCGGGGCTTTCGGATGTTGACGGGGTGATGAGTGGCGGCGCCGGCTGCGGGCTTCTTGGCAGCAGTTGTTTTCCTTGTCGGAGCCTTGCTTGGATTACTGGGTTCGCTGCCGTCGGGAGGAGCTTGAGCAGCGGGCTTAGGGGGAGACGGGTCTGTCTGGTTTTGAACGGAAAGGTCTTGAACAGAAGCGTTTTGAACGGAACTGGACGCAGATTGCGGCCGTGCCTCTGCCGGCGGAAGCAGAACTCCATAGCCGCCGAGAGCTGCGGTTGCGAGCACCCACCACCACTTCGAACCTGATCGCACTACTTTTGCTTTTCGCGGAGACACGCTACTGCCAGAACCTTGCCGCAGAAACTAGCGGCGGAAATTCGAACCCATAATGGAAATATCGTCTTCGGCCAGACTGCGCAGCAACTCTTGCTGAAAATAGTCCGCGCTGGCGGCTGCCGTATTGCCGTAGCGCTTCTGAAACGTGCCCCGGCTTTTGTCGATGTCTTCCTTCAGGCGGTCGTACAAATCCTTGTGGCGGCGGCCCTCGGCAACTTTCGCCTGGTTGTAAAGCTTGATTTCATCCACCAGCAAGCGCGCGAACCGTTGCGCCTTGCGATGGACATCGGCATCTTCCGGGGACAGTCCGGCCAAGGGATCGGTAGCCGCAGCCGGCGCTGCCGCGCCGGCCGCATGCGCCGAAGCCACTTCCACCACCTCGGCCGCTGGTTTGGGCTCGGCCGGAAGACTGGCGGGTACATGCTTGGGCGCGTGGGCCGCGAACGGATCAGAAAACGAAGAAACCGCCTGCATCGGCGGAGCTGCACTCTCAACGCGGCTCGTCACCACGCCGTCTTCCTTCGCTGCCGCCTGCTTGCGGAGCGACGTTACTTCCAGCCAGGCGCTGGTTGCGATCACCAGTAATTCCAGGGCGTCTTGATCCAACTTGCCGCTGTCGCCTCCGTCGGCGTAAACCAGCGCCGCCAACTTCTCCTTGAGCGCTAGCGGTAACACCAGCACTTGCTCATTGGCCGGGCGGCCAAACTGCTCCGCGAATCGCCCGCCCATCTCCGCAATGTTGCCCGGCGTCGCAACTCGATTCTGGTAAGTATGTGCCACCGGCCCGGCATGGAGATCGAGTGGAAAATCCTTAACGGCTTCGTCATCGCCGAAGCCGCGGGATTGCCATCCTGATGCGGCTCCCCCTTTCACTACGAACAGCGCGATGCGCGAGCAGCACCCACTGGCGGCGTCCAGCAGCGCCCGCAAAATTTCTTTTTGGGTTGAGCCTGCATGGATATTGGAGACGGCGCGAGCCAGATTGATCGAGTCGGGAGTGCCGGAGAGAGGTTGCGCCGCGGCGGGAGCTTCACTCACCGGAGTTGGCAACGAGTCGAGCACCTGCCGCACAATCTGCGACTGCAGTTGCGGCATCTGCGACTGCAGGGCCTGCGCCACGGCTTGCTCGATGATCTGCCGCATCTCGATCTGCCGCGCGTCGTTCTGTTTCTCGTTCCGTTCCTTCATGCCTAGAGAACCGCTTATCCCCTCGAGTCGTAACGCATTCCGGTAACATCAGGCCGGAGCCGAGCTCTAACTGCTGATTATACGGCACTTGTGGGACTGCCCCAGAGTACGCAAGGACGTGTTCAACCGCGTACCTTACCGTGTCCTCGACTCTATCCCAAATCCCATCCCGTTCGAAACTTCAAAGCGATGGGCAAACACTCAGGTTACCAAGTAGAATAACAGTTTACTTTTCGGTGCCGCGGTTCGTTCGTTGCAAAATACTGCATCGCCAAGATAATGGGAGCCATCCAAAACAAACTAGAGGGGCCTGTTTCTGATGAACTGACCCTGGTACAGGCGGCCAAGAAAGGCGACGACTCAGCCTTTGAAGAGTTGGTTCGCCGTTACGACCGCAACGTTTTTAGGATCGCGCAACATATCACGCAAAACCGCGAGGATGCGGAGGATGTGGTGCAGGAAGCGTTCCTGAAGGCGTACGGCAACCTAGCGAAGTTTCAGGAGCAGTCGAAGTTTTATACCTGGCTGGTGCGCATCGCCGTCAACGAAGCGTTGATGAAGCTGCGCCGCAGGAAGCCCGAACGTACGGTCTCGCTCGACGAAGAGATTAAGACGGAAGATGATTCTCTTCCCCGCGAGATCGCGGATTGGAGCCCCAATCCCGAGCAGCAGTACAGTCAGGCGGAGTTGCGGGAGATTTTGAGTAAGACGATCCAGGGCCTTCCCCCAGGCTTCCGGACTGTGTTTGTACTGAGAGATGTGGAAGGACTTTCCACCGAGGAGACCGCGGCGGCGCTGGAATTGAGCGTGCCCGCGGTGAAATCGCGATTGTTGCGGGCACGCCTGCAGCTTCGCGAGCGCCTGGGGCGGTTCTTCCAGAAACGCGAGAGTGGAGATGGCGACCAGTGAAATGCTCTGAGTTTTTGCACGAGCTGACAAACTATTTAGACGGCGTCCTCGACGAAACTACGAAGGTCGAGTTGGAGAATCATCTTTCCTGGTGCCACAACTGCTACGTTGTTTGTGACACGACGAAGAAGACGATCGAGATCTATCGCGACTCCCAGCTCTACGAATTGCCCGAAGACCTCCGCACGCGGCTCCGTTCCGCCATCATGACCAAGTGCCAGCAACAAAAGCGGCGCGGTCCGGAGAGCGTCTGAGTCGGCCCGCTGAATCCTGAACTGGCAGCAACCTGGCGGTTCCTCCCTCCTCGCATATCGCATATAATAGACCTCGCGCCCTGGGGTGTTTTATGCTGCGCTCGCGGAGTACGACCCTTCTAGCCTTCACTCTCTTGTTCACTCCATTTCTCGCTAACGGTCAGGCGAGCGATCCCGGGCGAATCCAGAATTCGCCATCCGCCTCATCCGCCAAACCGTCGGGAACCCTACACGACGATCCAGTACCGGCTGCGGGGCCGATTCCCGCAAACGCGCAGCGTATTTCCAAGCAGACTCGCTATGAAATCATCCGTGACTTTGAAACCCAGCTGGTGTATGCGCGGACGGCCTTCCCGATGGGCACGAAGGGCCTTCAGCTGAAGGAAGGCGTGATCACGCCGAACGGCGAAGAATTGCGGCAGGCGCTCACCCTTTGGGGGCCGGCTGTAAAACCGGGCGATCCGGCGCACATCTCATTTGTTCGCATCAAGGACGACCATATTTATTTCGAGATCAATGGCGGCCCGATGCACAGGAAGAAATGGTATCAGCACATTGAAGTTTCAGGTTCAGGCGGGCGGCCGGTGACCACCTCACCGAGCGATCCTCAGGCCAACCCGCACGGTTCGTTCGTCAATCTCTATTTCGACAAGTACGTTCCCGAGATGACGCCGCAGCAGGTTCGCCAGTTGCTGTATCCCGTCCTCGATTTCAATGCGCGCAATAAAGAACAAGCCTACCTCGACACCGTGCCTCCCAAGGTCAAGGAAGCGATCCAGGCGCACCACGTGCTGGTGGGGATGAATCAGGAAATGGTGCTCCATGCCAAAGGCAAACCGCCACGGAAAGTGCGGGAACGGGACGGTGAGACGGAATACGAGGAATGGATTTACGGCGAGGCTCCGGCGGATGTCGATTTCGTGCGCATCGTGGGAGACGAAGTGGTGCGGGTGGAGACCATGAAGGTGGGTGGCACAAAAATCGTGCGCACCGAAAAAGAAATAATTTTGCAGCAGCCGGATAAAGACAAAGACAAAGAAGCGAAGAAAGAGCCAGGAGAGCGACCGGCGAACGCGCCCAGTCTGCGGCGGCCCGGTGAGGATTCACAAGACGTGCCAAAGCCGGCGAACGGAGCTTCGCCACCTCCGCCCATGCCGCCGCCGGACTTGCCCCCGCCTCCAAGCGGGCCTGGAGAGTGGGTGCGGGCGCGCTAGGTTTTGAAGCCACGATTCTTGTGCTCTTCGACCCGGTCGTGGAAGAGGAGCCAGAGACCACTGGGATGTTCGCCCGTCGACCTCCACATAGAGTATCGTAGCCGGACGGCATTCGCCGTGAGGGAAGGTCATGTCGAGAAAAGATGTTCTAGTGTTGGCGAGCCGGACGCTGGCATTGCTTTTGGTTGTGTGGGCTCTCGCCGAGGCATCGTATTTGCCAGAGAGCCTGCATTCGTTCCTCCGCTACATCAACCGAGAGCCCGGGTCGTCGACAGCAATTCAGTACTGGCGTCATTACTACCTCATTAGGTTAAGTTTCGGCCTTACAAGAATGCTTGGTTTCTCTCTTTTGGCGAGGTGGCTATTTAGAGGTGGCCCAGAAGTCGAAGAGCTATTGTCGCCCAGTACGCCCCACGAACAAAACGCCGGCCAGAATTGATTTCAAGGACCCTCGCGTAGAGTCATCCGGTAGAATCTCAACGTGGCTGTCGCCATCCAGTGTCGCGATCTACGCAAGACCTACGACGGCAAAGTCGAAGCCGTGGGCGGGTTGAATCTCGAGATTCACACCGGCGAATGCTTCGGGCTTCTCGGTCCGAACGGAGCAGGGAAGACCACGACCATTGAGATCCTGGAGGGCCTGCTGGAACCAACTTCAGGTGAAGTCTCGATTCTCGGCCACTCCTGGCGCGAGAATGCGCGCGAGATGCGCGAGTGGCTTGGCATTTCGCTGCAGGAGACGCGGCTTTCCGAAAAGCTCTCAGTGCGCGAAACCATCGAACTGTTTGCCAGCTTCTATCGCGAGCCGCGTTCGTCCGACGAAGTGCTCGAGCAGTTGCAGCTTACGGAGAAGGCCGACGCGTGGGTGGGGAAGCTTTCCGGCGGACAGAGGCAGAGGCTGGCGGTGGCGACGGCGCTAGTGTGCAATCCGAGGATTCTTTTTCTGGATGAGCCAACCACAGGGCTTGATCCGCAGAGCCGACGGCAGCTGTGGGACATCATTCGCGAATTTCAGCGTGGTGGCGGGACTGTGCTGCTGACCACTCATTACATGGATGAGGCGGAGCGGCTGTGTGACCGGCTGGCGATTGTGGACCATGGGCAGATCATCGCCGAGGGATCGCCCGCGGATTTAATTGAGCGCCTGGGCGGGCATCACGTGGTGGAGTTTGCCGTGGGCGGGCATTCGGACGGAAGCGCCCTGGAGGCCTGGCGAGGACTACCCAGCGTGGAGTCCGTGCGTGAGGATGACGGCATGGTAGCGTTAAGTGTGAAAGAGCCGCATCTAACGATTCCGGCGCTGCTCGCTGCGGTCGGGAAGCAGGGAAGCGAGTTGCAGCATCTGACCACGCGGCAGGCCAGTTTGGAAGATGTGTTTGTGCGGTTGACGGGGCGGCATTTGCGGGAAGAGTGAGATGACGGTGAAAAAATGAACAGGACTATGAGGGGACGTTTTCGCTCCATAGTTGTTCTGGTTGGAATGGCGGCGGCGACGCTCGGCGGGCAATATCTCACAGCAGAGACTCCGGTGCCTGACGCCACAACTGGGTTTCCTCCCCTGGAAGTGTGGAAGAGAGCGGTTGTCGCGGGCGACGCAACCTCTTTGAAGGCGCTCTACAGCACCGACCCTGCGGCACACGTTCAGGCGAACGGCGTCGTGACCAGCGTGGATGCGGACGTCCGCTTCTGGCTGGGCTTGGAGGCGCGAAGCATCAAATGGGAAACCGTTGCAGTGATCGAACGGCCCTGGGGCACGAGCGTTGTCTTCAAAGCCGAAGTGCAGTTGCCGAATGACCAGACTTTGAGCGTAACCGATGGCCAAGGGTGGCGAAAACAGGGCGAGCAGTGGCAACTGATCAGCGTGGAGCGAGCGGATGCCCCTCACCTGAAACAGCCCTCTGACATGAACAAGAATATTTATCCAGCGGATGCGGACGCGCATGCGGAGATAAAAGAAGCCGAGAAGAAGGCCGCCGCCAGTCACAAGCGCGTGCTCGTGGTGTTTGGCGCCAACTGGTGTTACGACTGCCACGTGCTGGACCTGGCGTTTCATCGGCCCGATTTCGCGTCGGTTATGGCGGGCTATGAAGTGGTGCATGTGGACCTTGGGCCAGATGAAAAGAAGAATGCCGATCTGGTCAAGCAATTCGCCATTCCGCTGAATAAAGGCATTCCGGCGCTGGCGGTGGCCGAGAGCGACGGCACGCTGGTGGTCAGCCAGAAAAACGGTGAATTCGAGGACGCGCGCTCCATGACGCCGGAGGCGCTGCTTGAGTTCCTGGATAGGTGGAAGCCGGAGGCGAGGTAGGATGATCGTCCAATGAGTGTCGCAGAGCAGGTACCGGTCACAGAAAGAGGGGTTCCGCGGAAACAGCCGCCGCGGCGGAACGGGCGTTGGGCCGGATATCGTCATCTTCTCATGGCGCGCATGCTGGAGTTGAAGCGCGAACCGGAGGTTGTGTTCTGGGTATTTGTGTTCCCGCTATTGCTGGCGACCGGACTGGGGATCGCTTTCCGCAACAAGCCTGCCGACGCATCCTCGGTTGCGATTGTGTCCGGTACCGGAGCGCAGCGGGCCGAAATGCTGCTGCAAGGTTCCCCGCACCATACATCGTTCAAAGTCGATGTTCTGGATGGGGACGCAGCGCGGAAGGGCTTTCGTCTGGGGAAGTACGATCTCGTGATTGAGCCGGATGGAGCGGGAGGACTTCAGTATCGCTACGACCCGGCGCGGCCAGAGAGCGTGCTGGCCCGAGCCGAAGTGGACGATGCGCTGCAGACGGCGGCCGGACGCAAAAATGTCGTCGCCACCAGCGTGATCACTTCTGCCGAGCCGGGTTCCCGCTATATCGACTTTCTGATTCCCGGATTGCTGGGCATGAACCTGATGAACTCCGGGATGTGGGGCATTGGGTTTGCGCTGGTGGACATGCGGCAGCGCAAACTGCTCAAGCGTTTCGTGGGCACGCCCATGCGGCGGGGAGACTTCCTGCTGGCTCTGCTGTCGAGCCGCCTGGTGCTCATGATTATCGAAATCGGATTGTTGTTGACGCTTGGAGTCATCGTCTTCCACATGAAAGTGCTGGGGTCAGTGTTCGCAATCTTGCTGCTGGGTTCCGTGGGAGCGATGTGTTTTGGCGGAGTTGGCTTGCTCACCGCAAGCCGGGCGCAGAAGATCGAAAGCGTGAGCGGCCTCATGAATCTTGTAATGATGCCCATGTGGATTTTTTCTGGCGTGTTCTTTTCCTACGAGCGCTTTCCCGCGGTGATTCAGCCGCTGATCAAGGTCCTGCCGCTGACGGCGCTGAACGATGCGCTACGGGCGAGCATTCTGGAAGGCACGCCGCTGATTCATCAGTGGCCGCGGCTGTTAGTGATGCTTCTGTGGGGTGGTATTTCGTTCACGCTGGCGCTGAAGTGGTTTCGGTGGACTTAGCTGCGACTGGAACGTGAAGACGTGCCGCGTGTGCCGTCCGGTTGCAATCGACTGGAGAAACGGTAGTGACGAGAGACGACGCTTGGAGTCTGGCCAACCATTGGGTTGCGGCCTGGAACGCCCGTGATCTGGACTTGATCATGACGCACTATGAGGATGCAATCGAGTTGACGTCCCCGGCTGCCGTCCAACTGTTGGGGACGTCCGATGGCAAGGTGGTCGGAAAGACAAACTTGAGAGCTTACTTTCAACGAGGGATAGAAGCCTATCCGGAACTCCACTTTCGTCTTGAGGATGTGCTCTGGGGCGTAAGCAGCGTGCTGTTCTACTACACAAATCAAAAGGGGACGCGCACGGGAGAGTTCATGGAGCTGTCGGCGACGGGGAAAGCAGTGCGAGTTGTGGCGAACTACAGTGGCTAGTTTCGGGGAAGCTTTCTAAGGACTACTTTCCGAAGCTGGGGCCTCGTCCGCAAGTTTTGGGAGAAGTTACGAACGAGGCCGGCTGCGGTGCTTGCGAAAGCAATTTCTACTTATGACTTCACTAGCTTGGCGGCAGCCTTTCGGACCTTCGCCCAGCGTAGCTTTTGCGCTTCGGCGATTCGTCTGCGGGCATCCTTGCTCAAGGTACGGCCCGTCTTCTTGAGCTTCTTCCCGCCGGCATGGCCAAGAGCGTCCAGCGCTTTCCCTACTTGTCCCATCTCTTTTTCAAGACGGGAGTATTCTTTCCGCAGGGAAGCAACCACTTTGTTCATCATCATTAACACCCCCTTGCAGGTAAGGCTAACACGGGAAGACATTTGATTGGGATTTCTTAGAGGCCAACCTAAGTCAGGCCGGCCACGTCCCGAGCCGATCCGGGACGGCCTGCAGATTGGGGAGATATAGATTCAGCAGCGGTTATTTACCCGGCGCCCATAGTAGATAAGAAGCGCGGAGTCTGACGAGCTTTTGTGGTTTGTTCGAAGGCGAAGGCCAAGCGGATGAGAGTCGGTTCGCTCCAGGCGCGCCCGAAGAAAGAGATTCCGACTGGCAAGCCAGAGATAGACCCCGCAGTTACATTGATATTAGGATAGCCAGCGACGGCAGCGGCATTCGAGCTTCCACCGGCCACGTGGTCGCCGTTGACCAGATCGGTGATCCAGGCGGGACTGCCGGTAGGGGCGACGATGGCATCCAGGTGGAACTTATCCATGGTGGCGTCAATGCCCTCGGTGCGGGCGAGTTGATGGTTCTTCTCGAGGGCGTCTAGGTAGGCCTTTTCAGTCAGTGGACCCTTGGCTTCGGCTTTTAGAAATAAGTCCTGGCCGAAGTAGGGCATCTCTTTCTGGCGGTTGCGGTCGTTGAAGTCGATGATGTCCTTCAAGGTGCGGACGGGAGCGTTCGGACCGAGGCGCGCGAGATAGGCATTGAGGTCGGCCTTCAGCTCATACATGAAGACCAACAGTTCTGTGTCGTCGAACTTGCCCAGCGTTTCAATGTCGGCGGGATCAACCAGCGTGGCTCCCTGTTTCTTCATGGCATCGAGGGCCTGCTCCATTAAAGCATCAACGGCATCGCTGAAGCCAAAGTACTTCCTGGCCACACCGATGCGCGCGCCTTTGAGGCCGTTGGGGTCGCAGAACTGAGTGTAGTCAGTGTAGGACTTGCCCGCGCTCGCGGCGGTCGCAGAATCCCCAGGATCGACACCTGTCAGAACGCCTAGCAGGGTGGCGGCGTCGCGGACCGTGCGGCACATGGGTCCAGCGCCATCCTGAGTGTGAGAGATCGGAATGATGCCGCTCCGACTTACTAGGCCGACCGTGGGCTTGATTCCTGCAAGTCCGTTGGAGGAGGACGGGCAGACGATGGAACCGTCGGTTTCCGTTCCAATCCCCACCGCACACAGGTTGGCGGAGATCCCCGCACCAGTGCCCGAACTCGAGCCGCAAGGATTGCGGTCAAGGGCGTAGGGATTCTTAGTTAGACCGCCGCGGCCGCTCCATCCGCTAGTGGAGTGGCTGGAGCGAATGTTTGCCCACTCACTGAGATTGGTCTTGCCCAGGATGACGGCCCCGGCATCGCGCAGCTTTCGGGCCACATAGGAGTCTTGCGCTGGCTTCGAGCCGAGGAGAGCGAGCGAACCGGCAGTGGTCATCATTTTGTCTGCGGTATCGATGTTGTCTTTAATGAGCACGGGAACGCCATGCACCGGGCCGCGCGGGCCTTTGGCCTTCCGCTCCTGGTCGAGGGAGTCGGCTATGGAGAGAGCATCGGGGTTCAGTTCGATTACGCTGTTGATCGCGGGACCGTTCTTGTCGATCTCTTCGATGCGGGCGGAATATTTTTCAACCAGGGAGCGGGCCGTGAACTTGCCGGACTTCATTCCATCTTGCAGGCCGAAGATGGTAATTTCATCAAGTTCGAAAGGCTTGACGCCGGGAACTGGGAGGGCAGAGGCGATCTCACGCGCGGCGCCCAGCGCGGGATAGAGCGGAGTAAGGGTCGCGGCCGCACTGCCGATGAGAGTCGTCTTCAGGAACGAGCGGCGGTTGGCGGCAAGCTTCGCGTCTTTTTGCAGCAAGATCGGTCGCAGCATGGTCGGCGAGTCCTTCGTCGAATGAGGATGAGCAAATCGCAACCGAACATAGTAATCCATGCGGGCGGAACTCTGCAGAATCACGCCTGGAGAAGCAGGAGGCAACGGATGAACGTCGGGAGACTGCGCCCGGCTACGTCCGTTTGTTCGAGCGTGACCTCCCGGGCTTCACGCCACCAGCCTTTGTCGGCTGCTTCATTGCGGCGGCAAATAGGTGTTGCTCATCGTTGTAGGGATTGTAAGTATCGTTGGGATACCAGACGCCGGATAACAGATCTCCTTGCCGGGCGACCGTGCAACGCTGCACATGCACGCTGTCGATGAAGCTATGTTTAATGTTGGGAGCACCCCAGTCGCCGCCCCAGATCAGCCCACTGCTGTGTGCGAGCTGTCCCAGGAAAGAGAAATCGCCCTTCCATGAGGGCTCTCCGCCCGCCACGCGCACGATGTCACAGGCCAGGCCATAGTGGTGTACGCCCACGGTCCGAAGCTTGGTGGCGCCGTTATCAAAGAGTGCCTGCTGGCGGCTTTGGCTGCGATAGGTTTCGTAGACCATGACTTCAATGCCCATCTGGTGGGCGGACGAGACCAGGCCCTCCACGAGCTGCCGCATCACCGGTTCGAGCAGGGAAGGGTCGCCAATGCGGCTTACCGAACCAAAGCGGGCGTCCTGCGAAATCACATCCGTGTAGAAGTTCCCCATGGAAATACCTCCAAGCGTGCTGGACGTAAAGCGAGCCAACGAATCGCGCTTGCCTGAAACCAGTCGAGGGATGGTTCAAGCTAATCACGAAATGATTCGATATCCAATGAGAACTTGTAAAGCGTCGAAAAAAACCATTGATCGTTTCAAAGTGGGAATGCCAGAAGCGGCTGGCCAACCTGCCATAAGTGTATAAATTTGAACAGACGCCGGAACCGTAGGGCGCTAATGTGTTCAGCAGAATGTAAAGGGTTGCGGCTGACAGGCTGCGGCTCATGGCGGCGCGCTGGGTGAACCCCCATCGTTCGTTCCTACGAACTCCCTGGCGCGCCCCTCCCCCGTCCGTGGTTATCCTCCGCGCTCCCATTGCTCGTTCCTGCGGCTTTGCCGCAGCAGTTAGTTAGGGCATACAGGTGTACCATTATCCCGTGAGCAGAATGGCTTCAGAATTCGTTGATCCCGTCCCGGTTGATTGCTCGGCGGTTGTCGATTTACTGGTTCGAGAAGGGCCAGACGACGAAGAAGAAGAGGATGATGACGACGAGGACGACGAAGAAGGCAAAGACGAAGATGATGGCAACTCCGATGGATACTCGGAGTGAGCCCGTCCCGTCGCCGGTCCATTCCAGCTAGTCCGCTGGCTTGATGCCGGCGGCGCTATAGAGATCGGCGCTCTTGTAGAGCACTCCGTTTTTCACCACCAGGCGGCAGCGGCGGATGTCACTGATGTGCTCGGCTGGATTTCCTTCCACGAGAAGGAGGTCGGCTCGTTTTCCCGGCGCAATGGACCCCAGGTCTTTCTCCTGCTTTAGAAGCCGGGCAGCGTTGAAGGTTGCGATCTGCAATGCTTTCGCCGGCGGGATTCCCGCCTCCACCTCGAGCTCCAATTCACGATGCAACATGATTCCGGCGATCGCGTCTGTTCCGGCGAGAATGGGAATGCCGGCGTCGTACATTCGCTTGGTCATCCGCAACATGGCTCGATAGGAGTCTTTATAAAGCTGGTCGTTCTCTTCGGTCACCGGGAGCCCTCCGGTGTAGGCGCCGCGCTGAACCTGTGCGGGCAGCCGATTCAGTACGGGAGCGAAATCCGGAGAGACCTTTCCCGGGCGTCCCGTGAACATCCCCTCAAAAGTGGCCAGCGTCACATCCACGGTGGTGTGATGGTTTAGCAGGAGTGCGATGAAATCATTGACTTCTTTCGACTGCAGATCGAGCTTGGCGGCGTTGGCGCCAACCGCGGTAAACCGTTCTGGAGTGCGAGTGTCCTTCACCTTGCCGGCGAGAAAGTTGAGGAAGATAAAGTTGATATGTTGCACCTCGTCGGCGCCGTCTTCCACAAACTGGCTTGCGATCATGCCGTTCGGAATGTGCCCGCTCACGCGCAGTCCGCGGGCGTGGGCCGTCTTTACGATTCCGGAGACGAACTCAGGATTCAGTGAGCTATAAAGCTTGATTTGGACGTAGCCCAAGTCGGCATAACGATTGACCGCAGCCCGCGCCTCTTCCGCGGTATCGGCGTATAGACCGGTTGGGGCCTGGAAAGGACCGTGTCCATCAATAAAGCCGGACTTCCAGACTCGGGGGCCAATCGCGGCGCCGCTCTCCCATTGGTCTTGCAAATGCCGGAGTTCTTCCATGTCATTGCCCATATCGCGAACGGTGGTTACACCGCTGGCAATGTTTAAGATCCCGTCCCCGGCCTGGGCGTGCGCATGCATATCGAAGAGCCCGGGCACGAGAGTCTTGCCGCTCCCGTCAACGATCTCGGCATCCTTCGGAACCGTGACCGTGCCAGACGGACCAGCCGCCGTTATGCGTTCGCCCTGGATGACAACTGTCTGGTTTGCCCGGACGGAAGCCTGCTCGGAGTCAAACAGGCGGACATGCTCAATAGCGATGGGATGTTTTGGGTGGGAGGCCAACTGACTTGCCAGGCGCGCATTGCGTGCATCCAGAGCTTTGCGATCGAGGGTGTAGAGCTGGTCATTCGTATCTTCCCAGCCCTCTCGCAGGAATGCGAACCACTTGCCCGGAGAAGCGAAAAAATGCTGATCGTCATCGAGCCACACAGTTTGCGGTTCGAAGGAGAGTCCGGTGATCGCAAACTCGGTCACGTGCAATTTTTGCCCATGGCTTTCGACAGTCACGTCCGTCATTCGTTCCAGTCTGGCTTCGCCTGCGGGGAACAGTGTGACGGGAGCCTCCTTCGCCTTCAAGAGCGCGCTCACCAGGAAAGCCGACTCGGCTGCCGGACCATTGTTGCTGACGTAGAAGCCCGGCGCGGGAGCGTGTCCGTTCTCGGAGGTGCTCTTCCAATGACCAACGCCGGCCTCCACGGCGAAGTGTTCGTCCACCGGAGCTTTCAGGTAGTCATTGCCGGTTATATCCGTGCGCAGCGGCGACCCATCCGACGCAAGTATGTAATGTGCCTCGATCTTGGGGCCGCGCCCACGATCGTTGAACTCGAAAGTGGAGTCGATGTGACCCCCCGGACCGTAGGTGTCCACTTCGCTTCCTGCCGTTTTGCCGTTGCTCACGACAGAGTAGCGAAGGGTTTGCAAGGCAACAGCGTCAGATGTCCAGCACAGTAAAACGGCAAATGAGAAAACGGGGAGCGGGATGAGAGGGAGTCTGAGCATGGCCTTGTATTGTGCCACTAATCCTTATTGAGGGGAGGCAAATGTTCAATTTTTCCGGCCCCGAGCAGGGATGTCTGCAACCCTTTCAGTGGGGAGGGAAACGGGCATTTGCAAGTTTTGCTGTATTTTTTCGGTTCGTTGTGTATAATTAGACCCAGCTAAGTTTGACTCACAAGCAACTGAAGGTCGGTATCGCCAACCAGCGTCGCCCCCTCACTAGCAGCGAATCTTCTCAGCACAATCCAAAGAACAGAATAGGAATATCAACAATGGCAGAACAAGGAACAGTGAAGTGGTTTAACGACGCCAAAGGCTATGGCTTTATCAGCCGTCAGAATGGCGAAGACGTTTTCGTGCATTTCTCCGCGATTCAGGCAGGCGGCTTCCGCAGCCTGCAAGAAGGCCAAACCGTGCAGTTCGACGTGACCAAGGGCCCGAAGGGCTGGCAAGCGGAGAACGTCCAAGCTGTCTAAGTGACCGGGGCAGTAAAATTGAAAAGGTGCCCGTTATTCGAAAGAATTTCGGGCATTTTTTTATTGATTGAGAATAACTCGTTGCCCCAGGTGAATATCAGGCTGGTTGACGCGCTTGCTCCACCATCTCCACCAGAACTTTTCTGGTTTCGCCCGGATTGCTCACCTCCCGCAAGAACGCAATGCGAATCCCCTTCATGCCTTCCTGCGTTTTCAGACGGACATGGAAACCTAGCCTGTCAACCGCAGTCATCGCTGCCTCCTGGGACTCGATGCCAGCAAACACCCGAGCCAGCAGGATGAGCGAATCCTTGTGGTCGGTATTCATGTGTTCGATGATCCCGGCTGCGGTATCGGCCAGTGGGTCGGGTTCCGCCTGGTCGTAGTCCGACGCGGGGACCCATCCCATCACCCCGAAACCTCCCACGTAATAAACGTCGATCACATCCATTCGGTAGAAAGAAAAGTCTTCAAAGTCCACCCAGTACTTAGCATTGGCATAACGTTCCAAGTAGAGTCGGCGCGCCTCCGCGACCTCGGGCTGCGATATGCCTAGGACATTTCCTACCAAGGTGACTCTCGACGCGCCCAGAGGATCGCCGCTGGCGTCAGGTTGGGTCACGAGCAGGCTGGCGCGCGAATCTGCCTGGAGATTCTGCGTGTGCATGGCCATACTGCTGATCAGGAAGATGGGACGCCCGCCCGCATCCAGCCCGTAGGGCATCACCGATCCGAAAGGGAAGCCCGCCTGTTTGCGGGAAAGAGTGGATAGGCTGCCAATGCGACCCATGTACACCAACGTGCGTGCGCGCTCCGAGAATGAAGGCTCAGGGACCGCGGCCTGATCGCCGGTGCCGCCCCCGTGTTTTCTGGTGGATGAGGATGACGAAGACACTGTTCTTCTCTACAGGCAGTCTAAACGAAACAAGTCTCTAGTGGTTGTACACCGTAGCCCATGTCATCATTCCCGCAACGATGGTCCCCGCTTTCGGGGGGCAAGCCGAGCCGCGACGGCGGATTGTTTCCGGCGGCTTCGGGTGCTAGACTTTGGTTGGCTTAGGAATAGTTGCCATCTTACCAGTGAGCGGGAGTAGTTCAGCGGTAGAACGCCAGCTTCCCAAGCTGGATGTCGCCGGTTCGATCCCGGTCTCCCGCTCCATCAATTCAACGACCTACGTAGGCTGATTCTGTGAGTTCGGAGCGGCTCCAAGGGCCCGGAGAATATTGCAACCGCACGTGCCCACGCGGGAGGGCTATAATCCTCTGATCATGGCCATTCGCAATATTGAGTCTCCTCCAGTATCGGAAGTCTGTGCCCGCGTTAAACATCTTGGATATGCGGCTTCTGGGCGGGTTCGCCTTTATGGCGAGGAGTTTGAAGTAGTTTCAGACCCGTTTCCGGAAGCGGATGGCATCGCGGTTCACGTGACAACAAAAAAAGACTCGCGGGTCCGCGTGCTGCAGCTTCCCGCGACCGTGCTTCAGAGTGTGAGAGGACGGGGCAAGAGTGCCGCCTGACCGTCGGCTAACGAACCCCTCCAACGCTCGGCGCAAGCCATACTTGAAATTCTGATGCGTTGGATCGAAATTATGCATCAAAGGAAACAGATAGTAACTTGACGCGTTCGTTGGGCTCAGCCTAGGATCGTAAACAGCATGACTAGTTTCAGCAATCTTCGCCAGACCTGCATGTGTGCATGTTGTTGTTGTGCATGCGTGTGTTCTGGCGCAGGGAGGCTGCTGACTTAGAAGTTTCATAGCATCAGCACTTATTACCCACCGCCAGAGAGCATCTGGCGGTGGGTTTTTCTTTTTTGCGGCAAATCAGTTTGCGGCAAATCAGTTTGGGGCAATCAGGTATGACAAATCCAGTCAAAGAAACCAAAGCGCAACGGTCGGAACGTCTGAAGCGCGCGATGAATCCATGGGAGGGTCTCGCCGAGATTCGCCGTTTTGCGCGGGAAGGCTTCGATTCGATTCCTGCGGAGTGGATCGGGACATACTTCCGCTGGTGGGGAGTCTACACCCAGGGCGACGGCGCGGGAGTGCTGGGCGGCAAAGACGGCCAGGGACTGGCGCTGCCGTTCTTCATGGTGAGGATTCGAATTCCCAACGGCCTGTTGCGATCGGACCAACTGCGAGCCATCGCCGATCTGACCCGGCGTTACGCGCGGGGGACTGCCGATCTCACGGTGCGGCAAAACATTCAGTTGCACTGGGTCACGATCGAGGCGCTTCCGGAAGTGCTGGAGGAACTCTGGCGCGTCGGTCTGAACACGACCGGTTCCTGCGGCGATGTCACTCGGAACATTACCGGCTGCCCTGTCGCGGGCGTGGATGAAGATGAGATCTGCGATGCTTCGTCGCTCGCGCTGGAAGCCGATCGGATGCTGGCGGGGAATGCCGAGTTCTACAACCTGCCGCGCAAGTTCAAGATTTCCATCACGGGATGCCGCGTGTGGTGCCCCTACCCGGAGATCAACGATGTAGGACTGACAGCGACCCAGCGTGTAGTTCATGGAAGGCCCGAGATTGGTTTTGGGTTGCGCGTGGGCGGAGGACTCTCCACCGAGCCCTACCTGGGCGCGCCGCTGAACGCCTTCGTGCGCTGGAACCAGGTTCTACCGGTGATCCGGGGAGTCGCCGAGCTGTTCCGCGACTCTGACCAACTGCGCGAACACCGCGAGCGGGCGCGCCTGAAGTTTCTCTTCCTGCGGCATGGCTGGACGCCACACGACTTCCAAAAAGAACTGGAGCGGGGAATTGGATTTGAACTCGACCCCGCGGAGCCCGAACATCCGCCGGCGGACGTCTACCGCGATCACATCGGCATCCATGCGCAAAAGCAGCCGGGCTACTGCTACGTGGGGGCCACCGTTCTGCGAGGCAGGATCACGCCGGAACAGATGCTGGCCGCTGCGGATCTTGCCGACCGCTTCGCCAGCGGGGAATTGCGCACCACGAACATGCAGAACCTGCTGATCGTCAACGTACCCCGGTTGCAGGCGGACGATTTGGCCAAGGAGTTAGGCGCAATCGGACTGCCGGTCAGCGGGTCGCCGTTCTGGCGCGGGGCCATTGCCTGCAGCGGTACGGAGTTTTGCAAGCTGGCCATCACGGAGACGAAAAGTTTCTCCCGCTGGCTGGTCGAGGAACTGGAAGAGCGACTGCCCGGCTTTGATCAGCACTTGAAACTGCATGTCACCGGCTGCCCTAACAGTTGCGGACAACACTGGATCGCCGACATCGGAATCGAAGGGAAGAAGATCAAGGTCAACGGACACATGGTGGATGCCTACTACTTCTGCCTGGGCGGGGCGCTCGGCTTGAATCAGGCAATCGCGAGACCGGTCGGGTATCGCTGCCCCGCGACCGAGGTTCCGGCAGCCATTGAGCGACTGTTGCGCCGGTACCTCGCGGATGGCAGGCCGGGGGAGAATCTGCGGCGCTTCTTTGCTCGTCACAGCGACACAGACTTGCGGGAGTTCCTGGCTGGAGAGTTCGTGCAGGCCGTCGCCCGCGATCTGCCCGAGGGGCGCGTGCCGAGCAGCGTGGAAGGTTGAGGAGGTCGGAGAAATTATGAGCAGCTTGTTTCCAATGTTCGTGAAACTCGAAGGCAAACGTTGCCTTGTGGTCGGCGCCGGCAAGGTCGGCGAACCCAAGATTGGCGGCCTCATCGAAACTGGTGCGCGTATCCACGTGATCGCTCTGGAGACGTCCGAAGCAGTGCAGGCGTGGGCGAATGCTGGAAAGATCACGCTCGAGCTGCGCGCATTTGCCGCCGGAGATCTCGACGGAACATTTCTGGCCGTGGTGGCCACCGCGTCGCGCACCGTCAACGGATCCATTTATCGCGAGGCGCAGCGTCGCGGAGTGTTGTGCAATGTGGTGGACGATCCGGAGTACTGCGACTTTTATTATCCCGCTGTCGTGCGGCGCGGCGACCTTCAGATCGCAATCTCCACCAGTGGCCAGAGTCCTTCTCTGGCGCAAAAGCTGCGGCAGCAGCTTGAACGGCAGTTTGGGCCGGGATATGCGCAATGGGTCGCGGAACTGGGAGAAACGCGAAAGCTAGTGCTGGCAAGCGATCTTGACCCGCAGCGCAAGAGTGATCTGCTGCACTCGCTGGCGAGCCGTGAGGCTCTGAAGGCGGCATTGGCGGAACTGCCAGCGAAGGAAGAGTCGGCGAAAGACGACAGGAGGGTAACGGTATGAACGGCAAGGTGTACCTGGTGGGCGCGGGCCCGGGCGATCCCGAGTTGCTTACGGTGAAGGCTCTGCGGCTTCTGCGGACGGCTGATGTCGTGTTTCACGACGACTTGGTCACGCCCGAAATCTTGAAACTGATTTCGCCCACCGCCGAAGTCCAGAACGTAGGCAAACGTTGCGGGAGCAAGACCATCCGGCAGGAGGAAATCAATTTCCTGATGGTGGCGCGGGCTGCTTCCGGACTGCAAGTGGTGCGGCTGAAGAGCGGAGATCCGCTCATCTTCGGCCGGGCCGGGGAAGAGATCGAAGCCCTGCGACAGGCGAACATCGAATACGAAATCGTTCCCGGCGTGACCTCAGCACTGGGAGCGGCGGCCGCAGCGGGAATCCCGCTAACCCATCGGCAAGCATCTTCAACGCTCGTGCTGACGGCCGGTCAGCGTGCTTCCGCGAACAACGACGCGGATTGGAGCCGGTTTGCCGCATCCCGCGCGACTCTGATCGTCTACATGCCGGGCTCCAACTATGGCGAGATTTCTGGCAGGCTCACGGTCGCCGGATTCGCTCAAGATACCCCTTGCGCAATCATTTCCCGAGCAACAACTCCTGAACAGCGCATACACCGTACAACAATTTCGGATCTCTATCGCGCGCCGAGGCTCGCGTCTCCAACGCTGTTGGTGGTCGGCGAGGTAGTCAGGTTCGCCGATCGCAGTTTAGTTCCTGAGCTGGAACAGGGATTGGGAGTCGCATTTGCGCGAAGTGTCGCTGAAAGTGTGAGACCAGATGGGGAGCCTTTGGCATGAAAGAAGAAGTTGGGAAGGTGCAGATTGCCGCTGAAGCCTGGAGACCCGAGCGGGTCCTCGAATGGGCGTTCGACACTTTTGGGGAGGCCGTGGCGATCTCTTCAGCGTTCGGCGCCGAGGGCATGGCGCTGATTGATATTGCTTCCCGGGTGCGCCAGAATTTTCGCCTCTTCACCCTGGACACCGAATTCCTGTTTCCCGAAACCTACAACCTTATGGACCAGGTGGAGCAGAGATATGGCATTACGATTGAAAGGGTATACCCGCTGAACTCGCCCGAGGAACAAGAGAGGGTGCATGGTCCTGCGCTCTGGCAGCGCAATCCCGATCAATGCTGCAATCTCCGGAAGGTCGAGCCTCTGCAGCGCAAGCTGGGCGAATTGCGGGCGTGGATCACCAGCATCCGGCGCGATCAGACCGCGGCCCGCGCGGCCGCCAGCAAAGTGGAGTGGGACAACAAATTCGGCCTGGTTAAGATCAACCCCATCGTCGACTGGAGTTCAAAGCAGGTGTGGCAATACATCCGCGAGCATGACGTGCCCTACAACGCTCTGCATGAGCGCAATTACCCGAGCATCGGTTGCACCCATTGCACGCGGGCGGTGCGGCCGGGAGAAGATCCAAGGGCGGGGCGCTGGGCGGGATCATCCAAGACCGAGTGTGGACTGCACGTCATTCAGCCGCTGACGACCAACCCGACGGAAGCGGATGCCTGAGAAGACACTCTATGAGTGCGCCGAGCCATCCGGGTGCTTGAGATAATCCGAGAGCTGCCGCACCACGCTGACAAAACTCTTGGTGGCCACCGAGAGCGTGCGGTCACGGCGGTAGGCAAGGCCGAGTTCGCGCCATAGTTCGGCGCCCTGCAGCTCAACTAGTTTCACTCTGCCCGCCGCCACTTCATCGCGCGCAAAGGATGCGCTGATGAGCGAGATGCCAAGATCGGCGGCCACGAAGCTCTTGATCATCCCAATGCTGGGTAACTCCATTCTGACCTTGAGTTCGGTGTTGTACTCGCGGAACAGCTTATCCAGCAGCCTCCGCGTGTGGCCGGTCTTGGGGAGCAGCAGAGGGTGTTTCACGACGTCGCTGATGTGCGCCGCCTTCAGTTTCGCCAACGGATTCTTGGGGCTCACCATCAGCATCAATCGGTCGCGGTAGATCGCCTGCACCTTCAAGCTGGGAGACTGAACCGGCAAGCTGAGGACGCCCACATCGAGAGAACCATTCTCCAGCTTCTCGACGATCTTGTAGGTGAAGTTGCGATAGATACTGATTTGCACGTCGGGATAAAGACGACAGTATTCCCCAAAAACCTCGGGCAGAACATAGAGGCACGTGGCTTCGTTGGCGCCGACAAGGAGCGTGCCCCGCGGTGTATGGCCATGGTCGGCTACAGCCACGAGCGATTCGTCCCGCAACTTTTTCATGCGCAGCGCGTATTCGTGGAAGACCTGACCGGCAGGAGTTAGCTTGACAGTTTTCCCTGAGCGATCAAGCAGACGATCACCGTATTCCTGCTCCAGTTGGCGGATCTGCGCGCTGACCGCCGATTGCGAGCGGAAGACTTTTTCTCCGGCACGGGAGAAGCTGCCTTGCCGGGCAACCTCCAGGAATGTGATGAGTTGATCGAAATCCATGCAATTGGTTAGGAAATTATAGCGAACTTCCTGCTCGCGCATTTTCGGGGAACGCCGGCACAGCCGGGAAGCCCGCTCACTGCACGACTGGCCTTTCCGAAGAGATAAGTTTGTCGCGTCCGTAACTACGCGCTTCCTCGGCGGCGAGACGCGCAAGAATTGTTGCCCAGCTATCTTCGATCGAGCAGGGAGGCGTCACGGGCTCAACCCGAAGCAGCGGCAGAGCGGAGCGGGAGAGAAGATCGGCGGCCCGGGGGCTGCCGGTGAGTTGCAGGTGCCGGCGAAGAATGCGGCGGAGCCATTGCTCTTCCTGAGGTTCGAGCATTGCGAACCGAACTGAGTCGCGGTTCATACGATCGTCGTTGAAGTCGTCATTAGCTTCCGCGGGCAGCAGATAGGCCAGGCCGCCAGTCATCCCAGCTCCGAAGTTGGCGCCCGCGGGGCCGAGAATGACCACCACGCCGGCTGTCATGTATTCGCATCCGTGGCGTCCCACGCCCTCAATCACGGCGAGGGCGCCGCTGTTACGGACCGCAAACCGTTCTCCCGCCCGGCCCGCCACAAACAACTCCCCGGACGTGGCGCCGTAGAGCACGGTATTTCCCACCAGAACGTCTCCGCGCTCCGATGCTTGCGTCTGCGCGGTAATAGCAATGTTGCCGCCGCACAGACCTTTACCCACATAATCGTTTGCTTCACCGGTCAGCCGGAAGTTCGCGCCGGAAATGAGGAAAGCGCCAAAGCTCTGTCCTGCAGTACCGACGAACTCGCAGTCGACACCACTCATCTCCAGACCAGAATTTCCAAATGAAGATCCGAGGCGGCGCAACACCTCGCCGCTGAAGTGCGCACCCACGGCTCGATCCTTGTTGGTGATTTCAAAGCGATAAGGTCGGATAGACATCGATTCCAGATCGTCCACGACACGATTCAGTTCGACATGAAGTGCGCTGCTGTCCTCATGAGGGCAGGGAAACTGCGCGGGTGGATCGGCAATGGGCTGCAGGAGCGAAGCCACGCTTTGTTCGGCTTCTGCCGAGCGCAGACGTAGCCGGTCGACCGCACCCAGCACTTCGTCGATCGATCCCGCACCCATTTCCGCAAGCAGTTGGCGGACGTCGGCTGCCAGCGCGCGGAAGAAAGTTTCCACCATCTCCGGGTTCCCAGCGAAGCGGGCGCGCAGCGTTTCATCCTGAGTCGCGATACCTACGGGACACGTGTTGAGATGGCACTGCCGCGCCATCACGCAGCCGATGGCCAGTAGAGCCGCGGTTCCAAAGCCGAATTCCTCCGCGCCCAGCAGAGCAGCGACCACTACGTCGCGGGCAAACTTGAGGCCGCCATCCACACGCAGTCTCACGCGAGCTCGAAGGCCTGCTCGCACCAGCGATGTGTGGGCGTCCCGCAAACCAATTTCCCAGGGCAGCCCGGTGTTCTTGATGGAAGTCAGCGGCGAGGCGCCTGTGCCGCCATCGTGACCACTGATCGTAATTACGTCTGCGCCGGCTTTCGCAACGCCTGTGGCGATCACGCCGACTCCGAAACTGGAAACCAGTTTGACCCCGATGCGCGCGTTGGGGTTCACGGCCCGCAGATCGTAGATCAACTGGGCCAGGTCTTCTATGCTGTAGATGTCATGGTGCGGTGGTGGCGAGATGAGCGAAGTTCCGGGTATGGCGTGCCGCAGACGTGCGATGTAAGGGGTAACCTTCGCGGATGGCAGTTGCCCGCCCTCGCCGGGCTTGGAGCCTTGTGCCATCTTGATTTCGATTTCGTCGGCATGTACCAGGTATTCGGCCGTCACGCCAAATCGCGCCGACGCCACCTGCTTGACGCGGTTGTTGGCCTCCGGCCGGTCATAGTAAATGCTTGGATCTTCGCCGCCCTCCCCGGTGTTGCTGCGTCCTCCCAGGCGGTTCATGGCGATGGCCAGAGTCTGGTGGGCTTCCGGTGAAATTGCGCCCAGCGACATGGCTTGCGTGCTGAAGCGGCTGAGCAGGGAAACTTCACTCTCAACTTTTTCCAAGGACAAAGACTGGCCGGGACGGACCTCGAGCAGATCCCGCACCGCAACGCTCTTCCTTTCTTCTGAGAGAGCCGCCAAAGCCGCCTGATTCGCGGGGGTTGGGGACTTGATAAAGCGGTGCATTCGCCGCACCAATTCAGGCGAATTCGCGTGTTGCTCCCCGTTGTGGCGGAAGCGATACAGGCCGGAATCGTGGAACTCCACTGCAGGGGATCCAAAGCCCGCCGCGTGACAAGAGATGCAATCCTCCAATAAATCATCCAGCGACTTGCCGCTGAGCGTTCGGCCGGCATCCTCGAAGAACTCGTCGCACACGGCCGGATCGAGGCCGATGGTTTCGAAGATCTGGCTATTCCGGTAACTGCTCATAGTAGAGATGCCCATGCGCGCCAGCACCTTGCGCAGACCCTTCTCAATCGCGGCTCGGTAGCGCGCGGCGCCGGTGAGGTCGGCGCGTGCGGCGAGGCCGATGGCGAGATACGGATGCACCGCGCTCGCACCTGCCGCGACCAGCAGGGCCACGTGATGTGTATCGATGACCTGCCCAGTCTCCACGATGAGTGGGACATTCCAGGCGCCGGCTTCGGTCATCGCCCGCCACGCGGACGAAACCGCCAGCAGTGCGGGCAGAGCGGCACGCGTGTCGTTTAGGGCACGGTCGCTCAACAGGATTGCCACGCCCCCAGCGGCCGCGGTAGACGCCTCTTCACGGATTGTGCTCAAAGCCTTACGAGCGGCCTCCACGCCTCCGCCCGCCTCGAAGCTGATGTCGATGAGATGAATTGGCGACAGTGCTTCGGCAACTGCCTCCATTTGCCCCGCATCGAGCAGCGGAGAATTCAGCTTCGCATTCTCGCCGAGGTACACGTCGAGAGACATTACGTGGCTCTCGCGCAGAGGGTCGATGGGTGGGTTGGTGACCTGAGCGAACCGTTGCTTGCAGTAATCCCAAAGAGGACGCGGCAGGCTGGACAGGAAGGCCGGGGGAGCGTCGTCGCCCATGCTCCAGAGCGGTTCTTGGCCCTGCTCCACGAGAGGCTGGAAGAGCATACGGAACTGGTCTTCAGTCCAGCCGAAGGCAGCCATCAAACGCTTGGCTTCGAGAATTGCCGGCGCGTTTTCGACTTCCGCCGGAATGACCGCGGTGGAAGGCCGTTTGCCTTCGGCGCTCACGAGCCGGGCAACTTCGTTTGGCCGGAAAAAGGTTCCGCTCGCCGGATCGGCAATCAGCATCTCGCCCGGACCAAGGCGCTGCCGTTCCACAACGTGTTTATCGCAAAGATCCGTGATGCCGACTTCCGAGCCGACAATGAGCAATCCATCCGAGGTCAGCGTATAGCGCAGCGGACGCAGGCCGTTGCGGTCGAGCTTGACGCCGACGACTTGTCCGTCGGTGAAGATAAGGGCAGCCGGGCCGTCCCAGGGTTCTTGCTCAGGCGCACTGTTGGCGAGGAATTGACGCAACGCAGGATCTAGATGCTCTTCGTGCTCCCATGCCGGTGGCACCAGGCGCAATGCGGACTCGGCAATGCTCGAGCCGCTCCGCACCAGGGCTTCGAGCGCGTTATCAAAACTCGCGGAGTCGCTCATTCCGGGCTGCAGCAGCCTTGCGTTCTCCGATAGTCCAAGCTGATGGCGCAATGTCGCACCGCGCGCCTGAAACCAACGTCGATTGCTGCTAATGGTATTGATCTCACCGTTGTGAGCCACGAAGCGAAAAGGTTGGGCGAGCGACCAACTGGGTTGCGTGTTGGTCGAATACCTCTGGTGAAAAACCACAAATGCGCTCGCGAACTCGGGATCATTCAGGTCGAGATAGAAGGGAGCCAACTGCTCGGGAGTAAGGAGTCCCTTGTAGACGATGGTCCTCGACGACAGCGAACAGTAGTAGGCGGAATCGGAAATGGTTTCGAGTTCCTGGCGCAGACGGAAGAGCTGCAACTCGAAGTCGAAGGATTCGAGACCAGAGGATTTCAGATCAGAAGAAGTGCCACAGGGCGCTACGAAGCATTGCCGGATAACGGGCAGAGACTCGCGCGAGCGCGGCCCGAGGATGGAAGGATCGGTGGGCACGGTCCGCCAACTGACGAGTGACAGATTGAATTTTGCGACGGCGGCCCGAATTGAGTCGATGGCGTGAGACTCTTGGCTACGCTGAAGAAACACCATGCCGACGCCAAACTCATCAGGCAAGTCAATCCCGTCAGCGCGAGCCGCCTTCTGGAAGAAAGCCTTCGGAAGCCCGACCAGCAGCCCCGCGCCATCTCCGCTGCGGCCGTCAGCGTCGACACCGCCGCGATGGGCCAAGCGCGCCAATGCGCAGAGTCCGCGCTCGACCACATCATGCGACGCGGGTCCGCCCAGTTGGGCGATGAACCCAACACCGCACGCATCATGATCGTTCGAGAAGGTGAAGCGACTCTGCGCCATGCTACTTGTCTAACCTGAAACACCCATCCAAGTACAATCGTCAATTTCGATGCGGCGTATGGATTTTTCTGCATCATCCCGACGCTAATTTCAGAGGCTCCGTCTAACCTTCCTGTATCGTGAAGCGTTCAGGAGTCACGTCAGGTAAAATGGCGAATCTTGCCGCTGTCGGCGCTCGAATGATCAATCTCCCCCACATCCAATCCGCCCTGGTCCGGATTCGAAAATCGATCCACGTCTCTCCGTGCACACGGTCAGAGACGTTCTCTGAACTCACCGGCAACTCCATCTATCTCAAACTGGAGAACCGGCAGAGAACTGGCGCCTATAAGGAACGCGGAGCACTGAACAAGCTCCTAAGTCTCACCGCGGAGGAACGTTCTCAGGGAGTGATCGCAGCGTCGGCGGGCAACCATGCACAGGCCGTGGCCTACCATGCCTCCAACTTGGGCATCCGGGCAAGAATCGTGATGCCCCTTGCGACGCCGTTGATCAAGGTGTCGGCAACGCGCGGCTACGGCGGCGAAGTCGTCCTGCACGGAGCGAATTACGATGAGGCCTACGAGGAAGCGATGCGCGTCAGCGCGCAGGATCACCTCACCTTTGTTCATGCCTTCAATGATGACGAGGTAATTGCGGGGCAGGGAACTCTGGGGCTTGAACTGCTTGAGCAGCATCCAGATCTTGAAGTAGTGGTTGTGCCTATCGGGGGTGGCGGCCTGATCGCCGGCATCGGTTGCGCGCTGAAAGAAACCAATCCGCAGATTCAGGTCATCGGAGTTCAGCCGGCGCGGCTGCCCTCGGTGAAGGTGGCTCTATCGGAGGGGAAACCTGTGACCTTACCATCCGCGGTGACCATCGCGGACGGAATCGCAGTGCGGCGCACCGGCGAGCGGACGCTCCCACTGATCCAGAAATATGTGGACGACGTCGTCACGGTTGAGGAAGAGGAGATTGCCAACGCCGTTCTGCTGCTGCTGGAAAGAGAAAAGATTCTGGCCGAAGGAGCGGGTGCGGCCGCGGTCGCTGCCCTGGTCAATCGCCGCATCCCGATGATTCGTGACTCAATGACCCACGACTCGATCGCCCGGGACAAGACCGGCAAGAAGGTCGTTGCCATCGTGAGTGGCGGGAATATTGACGTGACGTTGCTGGCGCGCATCATCGAGCGTGGCCTGGTCAAAGATGGGCGACTGGTCCGCCTCCGCGTGCACCTTCCCGACTACCCGGGAGCGCTGCACCGCCTCACCGGCATTCTCGCCCAGCACCGGGCTAACATTGTCGAGACGTCCTACGATCGCGCCTACCACAACGTAAATCTGGGAGATACCGCCATCGACATCACCATGGAGACTCGCGGTCCGGACCACATTGCGGAACTGATTTCAGCCCTAGGCGCCAACGGCTATACGCACGAAAGAATTCTGTAACTGCTAATGTGGGTACAGCCGCCTCGGCTGTCCAGCACAAGCGCCGCGAGGCGCTCTGGCACAGCGCTCAACTCCGCCGCACAGCGTCGCGATATCGGCGTGAGATTTCCTCCAGAAAGGCTTCGTCGGAGGGCCGCTGGTCCTTCAGGACATGCAAACGCGCTCCCATACGGTCAGCGATGGCTTGTGCCGAAGACAGGCGCTGCAAGTTAGGAATATCCAGCCGGCGCGCCAGAAACGTCTCGATCAGTTGGAACTCCTGGTCGGTCAGCGACGCAACTTCCTGGGTGACGGACGGGGCGGAAGCTGATTTTTCCTGTCCATACCAATAGAAGACACCTTGCTCCTCAACCTCATGGACCACGACTGTTCCCGCAACCATGTCTCCTAAGCGGCGATTCTGTTTGTCGACGGCACAAGTGACGGCGCCGACTAGATAGAAACCAACAGAATCGATCGCCCGCATGAAGTTCCGTCCGATCCCTTCGAACACAGTGATGGGCCGTCCGCTCGCGCTGATCACTCTGATTTTCGCCTGCCGCTTGCCTGGAGTCTGGCCGTTCCACAAAATCTCGAAGATCGCGAAGTAGCCCCAGTAAAGGCAGAAGAGCAGGAATAGCGCAATCGCCATCTCCCAGTTTCGAGCCAGCAGCCACGAGCGTTCGAGGTCAGTGGCGGTGAAGGCGACGATAAGGCTAACCACAATCGCGGCAATGACCTGGATCAGCGTGTCAATGCAAAGAGCATAGCCGCGGCTGCCCACTCCGGCCAGGGGAAACTCCAGGGAGATCTGTTCGGGGGTTTCGATGGTAAGCTTTCCCGACGGGTCCAAACTGGGATCCGAACTGGGGTCCAAACTGGGTTCCAAATATGATCTCCGTTTCCTGGCTCAACAAACGCCAATCTTACTGGTCGAGGTTAGAGTCTCTGCTCGCGCGGGTGAAAGCGCAAGGGCTGCACGGATTGAGCCGCAGCGAACTGCGCGAACTGGGATTGCTCTACCGCCAGACTGCCACCGACCTTTCTGCGGTGCGAGGCGACCCCAGCAGTGTGCAGCAATCCCGCTATCTGAATCAACTGCTGGGCCGCGCCCACAACGCCATCTACTCGGGACAGAAAAAGACGGTGGGCGGCGTTTGGCAGTTTTATCGCAGAGACTATCCGCGCATCTTCCGTCAGTTCTTACCCTACACGGCACTCGCCACAGCCATTTTTCTGGTGGGCGCGATCGCAGGAACGTGCTTCAGCCTGGCGGATCCGGACTATATGAGGGATTTCCTGGGGCCGTCGATGATGAGCACCATCGAGCGCCATGAGATGTGGACGCGCTCGATTGTTTCGATCAAGCCGCAGGCCTCCAGCGCCATCATGACGAACAATCTCTCGGTGTCGTTCACGGCATTTGCCGCTGGGATTACGGGAGGCATCGGTACGCTGTACATGATGTTTTTCAACGGAATCATGATCGGAGCGATCGGTACCGCCTGCGCCACCTACGGCATGAGCGTACAGCTATGGAGCTTCGTCGCTCCACACGGAGTGCTGGAGCTTCCCGCAATTTTCATCGCTGGAGGCGCCGGGCTGCGCATCGCCCGCGCGCTGCTGTTTCCCGGAGTACTGTCCCGACGGGATTCTCTGGCCGTAGGAGGGACGGAGGCAGTTCGTCTGCTGGTGGGCGTGACCCCCATGCTCATCGTGGCGGGGACGATCGAAGCGTTCTTCTCACCGTCGTCCACGCCCGCATCCTTGAAATTTGTGGCGGCGGCGGTGCTGTTCACGCTGTTGATCGCTTACCTGTGGAGCGGCTCACGCCGGAAGCAAGAGCGTAGCGCCGCCGTCCCGGCGGCTGTCGTGGGGCGTCTCGCCCCCACATTGTAGGTTGACACGAAAGCTGGCGAGCCGCCGACGCTACACTAGATTTCTCTCTTTCACCGTAAGGTATTGGTTGAGCACCGCTGCGGAAATGCGCGACGGTTCTACCTCCATACACAGAGCACCGCGTTCGCGCAAACGTCCCAGAAGCAATTCGCGGCGGTAAACCATCTCCTGCGCCGCGACCACTTCATACATGGCCGCCGTCGATGCCGGACTCTGCCGGGCCCGCAGCTTCAATTCGGGCTGGGCAATCGCAATGAACAGCAGCAGATGTCGCGAGAGCATCTGCCCCGCCGCTTCGATGACCTCGGGAGTCATCGCGCTCTCGGCCAGATCGGAAATCCAGATGATCAGCCCGCGTTGTCTCTGCAAGGTCAGCAGGCTGGCGGCGGCGCGCACATGGTCGGCTTCCGGCACTTCCTCGCGCACCACCGCGAGTTGCTCCACGATGTGGCGCATCTGAGCCGCTCCGCGCCCCGGGATGACTCGCTGATTCACTGCGCGGCCATACGCCAGCAGGCCGACGCGGTCCCCTGAATAGATCGCCAGCTGGGCGATGCAGAGCGCCGCATCCACGGCGCGATCGAGTTTGCTGTAGCCATCGGTGCGGGCGCGCATCAGGCGTCCACAATCGAGGACGATCCAAACCGCCTGGCTGCGCTCCACGCGAAATGTTTTCGAAACCAGCTTCCCGCGGCGCGCCGTTGCCGTCCAGCAGACGTTGCGAAGTTCGTCGTCTTCGCGATGTTCCCGCAGACTCTCGAAATCGGAACCTATGCCGCGCAGCCGCATCATTCTCATCTGCAACTCGATCTGACGGCTGCGGGCGAGGTAGACGGAATGCTTGCGCGCATGCTCAAAATTGGGATAGACGCGAACCGTCTGCCGGAGATCGGCCACCGCCCAACGCTCCGCCATCAGGAACCCAGACCGGTAGCGAAGAAAAACCTTACCCGTGCGGAGGTCGCCGCGTGTGCCGGGCGTGTATGCGTAATTAATGGAGCGACTGACGCCAGCGGGAACATTTAACGCGATCGCTTTGCTCGTGTGCCAGTTCGACGGCGGCAGCTCATCGTAGACGCTCACCCAAAGATCGACCGCAGTCTGATTGGCCACCGAGAGGTTCACCGTCGCAGCCACTCCTATCGATAGTGGACTGTGCCATTCGCGGCGAATCGTGAGTTCTTTAGGGCGCGGCAGCCGAAGCCAGTCTCCCAGGAAGGCCAGCAGAAGAAGGCCATCCCATAGCAGCATCGCCCAGAGAAATGTCCGATTCCACAGCGCAGGAATGATCCACGCCAAGCCGACTCCGGCGAGAAGCAACAGCCGCGGCCCAGCGCCGCCGCCGAAGCGGCCATGCGGCTGCGCCGGCGCCTCGGCAGGCTGTGGCTCCAAAGGGCGGGGGATACTCACTTGGGAACCTCGACTGCAGCCAGCACATCGGTGAGAACGCGATCCGCATCCAGACCTTCAAGTTCTGCCTCCGGACGCAAGATAATGCGATGGCGAAGCGCGGGAAGCACTGCAGCTTTCACGTCATCGGGAATCACGTAATCGCGATTGGCGAGCGCCGCCAGCGCTTTGGCGACCAGCATCAGGCTGATTCCAGCACGCGGACTGGCGCCGAGAGACACCGAGGGCCAACTCCGCGTCCGCCGCGCGATTTCGGAGATGTAGCTGAGCAGTGACTGCTCCACTGTGAGTTGACGAAGCTCGATCTGCGCCTGCTGCAGCACCTCCGGTTCGATGGGAGCGATCTGCGCCTGTTCCGCGAGAGCGGCGACCTGGTTGTTGTGTTTCGCGAGAATCTCAAGCTCTTCCTGCGCCGTTGGATATCCAATCTTGATTTTCAGCAGGAAACGATCCAGTTGAGCCTCGGGCAGCGGGTAGGTGCCTTCAAACTCCACCGGGTTCTGTGTGGCCAGCACCGTGAACAATGGCGAGAGCGAATGGCGCACTCCGTCAATGGTGACTTGGCGCTCTTCCATGGATTCCAGTAGCGATGCCTGCGTCCGCGGGGGCATTCGGTTGACTTCGTCAACCAGCAGAAGATCGGTGAACATCGGGCCGCGATGCAGAGAGAAAGTCCCGCTCTGCAGATTAAGAATGTTGCTGCCCAGCAAATCGGCGGGCATCAGGTCCGACGTACACTGCACGCGTTGAAAAGTCACATTCAAGGCGCGAGCTAGGACTTTCACGCTGAGCGTCTTGCCCAGTCCAGGGACGCCCTCGATCAAAGCGTGGCCGCCGCAAAGCAGCGCAGTCAGTGTGCCATCAATGAGTTCACTCTGGCCGACGATCACTTTCGCCAGTTCGGTGCGGCCATGGGATACCAGTTTCGTGATTGCCTGCATGGAGCTTTTGTTCCTTCGCTTTCTTTTTAGCTTTTCTCCGTCGCCGCGGATGCAACTGGGTCGAGCAGCCGGGTTGCCTGATTGAGAGCCTGCACGTGTTCGAGTGCCCGCTTCTCCGATAACTCCGTATCTCCCGAGGCATCTTCGCTCCGGCCCACCAGAGCAGCCACCTCCGGTGGAACCTTGAGCCCTCGTTGTGACATCGCTCCGAGGATATCGTTTGCACTGGCGGTTCCGCGAATTCCGAGACGCCGTGCGGCAATCTGCTGGAAGCGGCTGAAGGCAATTTCCACCGCTACCTGGGTGCCATGCGCACGATGAAACACGCTGCCCAGCGTCTCCACAAATTCCAGCGGAGACAAGCGCGATTCACGCACCAGAGGCAGCACCGGTCCGCTGCGCCGGGAGAACGTCAGGATCACCAATAGCCCCAGAAATCCAGCCTGCGCCAGCGCCCACATCTGCGCCGGGTTCGAGGGATGCCCCGACGTCCTAGTGTGCTCTTCGTGGTAGTACTCGTCCCAAAGAATGCGCCGGCTGTCGCCCACGGAATTCAACAGCAGGTCCAGGTTTCCCCGGTTACGGATGCCGGCATTGGTCAGCGGCAGCGCGCTGGCCCACCAGATTACCCGGCCCTGGCCCAGAGAGTAGGAGACCACGACGGGCTTGTCGTCTTTGTCCTTAAAGTGAACCACCGCCGCGTCTTTGCTGGAGTCCCAGGCGAGATCGCCATCCTGCGAGATCGGACCGCCTCGGGTGAGGCGGGTAGGCGCAACCGGCTTGCATTCGGCAAAACCCACGCGGAGTTCTTCAGCCGATGCGGAGGATTGAGGAACGAACGAACTCGGGCGCACCCCTGCGATCAGCACGCTCCCGCCGCGCAGCAAAAAGCGAATGATGCCGCTCATCTCTTCCGCCTGTGGGTAGGATTCGGGACCCGCCAGCACCAGCATCACGCCAGACGCTTCTGCCGGAAGCTTCGGCGGTGGCTGCTTCCAGCGTTCCACCGCATAGCCGCTTTTCTGCAGGAGAAGATACGCAGCTTTCGCTCCGCGACGCTGCACGTTGTAGCTGGAAGGCGAGCCCTCGCCCTGATCGCGCTGGTTTGAGTTCAGCCAAGCCACAAGCGTCATGACCAGCAGCAGTCCGATGCCGAAGACGATGAATCCGCGCTGCTCGCCTGCGGTTACCGGCATCCCAGCCTTTCCAGATGGGCGGCGAATTGCGCAAAGTCCGCCTCTGTAGTGGGACGGCTTCCGTACCAACTCGCCTCGAACCTCCGCGTCATAGCCGCAAATGGTTCCTTCGCCAGGCTGGAACCCGGAATCGCTTTGAGATACTCCCGCGGGGTGCGCGTCTTGTCGGGAGGCCATACGCCCTCCGACTCCAGACGCGACACCGCTGCCCAGAAGCCGAAGTGGATCGCGTCCCTCCACTCGCCTGCGGCCGCTCGTGCGCGGGCTTCAGAAAGCCACTCCCGCCAGTTCCTGGTCGAGGGCATGAAGGGAAGGATCTCGCGCGTGCCGGTCCCCATGTTTTCCTGCGAAACGCGATACAGCCAGACCCCGGCAATCGCGGCAGCCAGGGCAATCATCCCCCAAACAAACCACTGTCCTAAGTCCTGCACGTCGGGAATCTTCGGGTTGATCTTTCTGAGCAGCTTTCCAATCCATGCCTGAATCCGCTGTTTGAGCAAGTCGAGCGCAGTCGGGCCCCGAACCCGGTCGAACTCGGGGGCAGCAAGGATTCCGTCAAGCCGCTTGCGGGTTGCATCGTCGGCGTGCCCTGGGTGTTCGTAGAGTTCCGCCTCGGCTCGCATCGCCTTGAGGCGAGTGCCTGCGTTCGCGAGAATGGTAGGTTTCGCCGCCGCTGTGGCAGTCAGAAAGCGATTCAGGGCGTCGCGCAGGAAGCTCAGGTCAAGCGCCACGTCTCCCCGGGCGGTCTGAACCGTGAGCGTTACGGGAAGGGAATCGCGAAACGTATAGGCTTTCTGCGGGGCGGCAGCAAGCTCTGCGACCTGGCTTTCGTAGTTCTGAAGTTGCTCGATGTACGCACTCGTAGTGAGCGCCGGATGATCGGCTGCCTGCCCCAGGCCCGTCAGCAAGACCAACGCACCCAGGCAATATCGCGGTCCAAACGACGTCATATCTGGGCCGGAGTTGGTGCCGGAGGCGCGACCGGCAAGCCGGGAGCCTCCAGGTTCGACATCATCAGTTGCAGATCGAAAGCTTCCTTGCGAATGCGCTCGTCGTAATAAAGAAGCGAAATACCGATGGTGGCCAACGGTCCGTTGAGAGCCCCGGCGATGAAGGTGGCCACGTAAATCAGAATCATGGCAAGCATCGGGTTGTGCAGCAAAGCTCCACCCGCTGCCGCAATCGCACCCAGTCCGAAGGCCACAATGTAAGACAGAACTCCGAAGACGAAATACACCGTCAGGATGCGGCTGCGGCTGCCCTTGGAAAGAACCGCGCTGCGTTTCAAAGAGGCGACGACCCCGACGTCCTCCACGACACACGCCTGCACCGCAAGCGAATAGCGGATGTAGATGGCGACGGCAGCTAAACCTCCTACAACCGCCGCGCCAATTCCGACAATGACGCCAAGAACAGTACCCGCCGTCCCCGCTTTGGCCCCTCCGACGACCGCCACCGTTCCGATCAAAACGGCGAGAAGAATGATTACGCCGGCTGCCGCCCCTGAGATCAACATCACCAGCGAGAACACGCCCAACACCCGCCATATCCGTCCACTTAGAGAGCGATAGGCGGCAGCGATGGATATCTTCCGGCCGAGGTAAACCGCCGCGACGGCCTTAACGGTTGCCGCGTGCGCAATGGCCATCCCTGCCAGCATCACGATAACGCCCGCGATCACGCCAAAGCCGAACGACAATCCGGCAGTGGCCGTGCGCTGCGAGCCAACCGGGACCACTGCGGACCCGACCATGAGCAATTGAAAAATCAGGTAAGCTGCAGGGCCTATGCAGGCGATGCCGACAAAGAGAAGGAAGTTCCTGCGGTAAAGCGCAAAGGTGTGATCCAGCACTTGGCCGGTGGACATTGGACGCAGGGGTTCTGTCATGACACTCTCCCCGGGAATTGCGAGGACACTATAGCACGGTTCCGCAAGGCTTCATGCTTGGGCCGGAACCGCCATCGGCGCTGCGGGAGCCTCGAGGCTCGACAGCATCAATTGCAGGTCGAAGGCTTCCTTGCGGACGCGTTCGTCGTAATAGAGAAGCGAAAGGCCGATGGTCGCGAGCGGGCCCGTGAGCGATCCAGCGATAAAACCCGCCAGATAGATGAGAACGGCTGCGGCGATCTTGTTATGCAGTAAAGCGCCAACGCCTCCCGCTAACGCGCCCAGTCCGCCTCCTAAAATCAAGCTCAATAACACAAAGACAAGATAGATGGCCACGACGCGCCAACGGCTTCCCTTGGAGAGGAAGACGCTGCGCTTCAGCGAAGCGCGTGGACCCAGACCCTCCACCACACAGGCTTGGATTGCCAGCGCGTAGCGGACGTAGATCGCGATGAACAGGGCGAATGCTAAAACTGCTGCGATAATTACAACAATGCCTAAGGCAGCGGCTGCTGTCGGATCCGCGGTACCTCGGGCGCCTCTACCCGCCACCATGAGCCCAATGATCAGTGACATGACTATGACGATCACGACTGCGGCGGCTCCCACGATCAACGCGATCAGGCCAAAGGTTCCGAACAGGCTCAAGATGCGGCCGCGCAGAGCCTTGTAGGCGCCGACGACAGAAGTCTCACGTCCCAGGTGAACCGCGGCAACAGCTTTGACGGTGGCGGCGTGTGAGATCGCCATTCCCGCCAACATGATCAGATAGCCTGCAATCATGCCCAGAACCAGCGTGGCGCCGGCGGCTATGCCAGTCGCTGCGCGGCGGGCGCCAAAGGGCGACGCCACGTTAGCCCCAACCGTGAGCAGTTGGAAAATCACGTTCGCGGCGGGGCCCACGGTGGCGATCCCGACAAAGAGAAGAAAATTCTTGCGGAAAAGAGCGAAGGTCTGGTCCAGCAGTTGGCCTGTGGACATCGGGCGCAGGGGTTCTGTCATGGCACGCTCCCGCCTTGGGAGTGGGACACTATAGCACGGTTTGGCGCGATGATAATGAAGAAGTGGCCGTCCGCGAAGGAATCGATTTGACCGGGTTGACGGCCGGGCTTCTCGCACATCAAATCGGTTGCTTACAGGCGCAAGAGGCGTATCCTTTTAGGGGCGGGAAGGCGTTCGCCCGACGCGATAACCCTATGATTCAAAGCCACGTCGCGGCGTGGCTATCATTACCGCGACAATGGCTCCAGGTCCTTTGGCGGTTGGCAAGCAGAAGAGCAGAATTGGAACGGTGAATAACTGACATACCTACGGAGGTAGGACTATGACTTCTGGCATTCTGACCTCGCCCGGAATCAAGGCTCCGGGTGACTACATTGAAGACGTAATGATCAGCGTGAAGGCGAAGAATCCCGCCGAGCCTGAATTCCATCAGGCGGTGCGGGAGGTTTTCGATTCTCTGCGGCTGGTGCTGGCCAAGCATCCCGAATATCAGTCCAACCGCATCCTCGACCGGATCGTAGAGCCGGAGCGCGTGTTGATGTTCCGCGTGCCCTGGCTTGACGATCAGGGCACGGTGCACGTGAACCGCGGCTTTCGCATTGAGATGAACAGCGCGATCGGACCCTACAAGGGCGGCCTGCGCTTCCATCCCTCGGTGAATCTCGGCATTTTGAAATTCCTGGCATTCGAGCAGGTGTTCAAGAATTCGCTCACCACGCTGCCCATGGGTGGCGGCAAGGGTGGTTCGGATTTCGATCCGAAAGGCAAGAGCGACAACGAAGTGATGCGCTTCTGCCAGAGCTTCATGACCGAACTGCAGCGGCACATCGGCCCGAACACGGATGTGCCCGCCGGCGACATCGGTGTTGGCGGACGCGAGATCGGCTACCTCTTCGGCCAGTACAAGCGGCTGCGCAACGAATTCACCGGCGTTCTTACTGGCAAGGGACTGAACTGGGGTGGGTCTTTAATTCGTCCGGAAGCCACCGGCTACGGCTGCGTGTATTTCGCCGAGGAAATGTTGAAGAGCCGCAAGGACTCACTCGATGGCAAACTCTGCCTGGTTTCCGGCAGCGGCAACGTTTCCCAGTACACCATCGAGAAACTACTCGACCTCGGTGCCAAGCCGGTAACCGTGTCCGATTCGAACGGCGTGATCTACGATCCGGACGGCATCGATCGAGAGAAGCTGGCCTATGTGCTCGAACTGAAGAATGTGAAGCGTGGCCGGATTCGCGATTATTCCGACCGCTACAAGAAAGCAATCTTCATGCCTACGGACGTGAAGCTGGAGCACAACCCGCTGTGGAACATTAAGGCGGATTGCGCGTTCCCCAGCGCCACGCAGAATGAGATCACCGCAAAAGATGCGGCGAATCTGATCAAGAATGGCATCAAGCTGGTGGCCGAAGGCGCCAACATGCCCAGCACGCTGGAGGCAACCAAACTTTTCTTGGATGCCAAGATCCTCTACGGTCCAGCGAAGGCGGCCAATGCGGGCGGCGTGGCTACGTCAGGTCTCGAAATGTCGCAGAACAGCGCGCGCATTTCCTGGACCCGCGAGGAAGTGGATGACAAGCTGCACAAAATCATGATCGCCATCCATCGGAACTGCTACGAAACGGCGGAGAAATACGGCACGCCCGGCAACTTGGTGAACGGCGCCAACATTGCCGGTTTCATGAAAGTGGCTGATGCGATGCTGGACCAGGGGTTGGTGTAGAAAAGAACTAATGTGGGGACAGCCGCCCTCGGCTGTCCGGCTGGGCAAGGCCCGGCCCACGCGTACGGCATCTGAGAAGCGGGGTGGGCCAGTTCCACCCCGTTTATTTTTGTCACTCGCTACAATGCGAGCCTCTTTGCGAGGCGAGCGGGCGGCGGTGCTAGAATTCCTGCTTGCAAGGCTGGGCGACAGTCCGCCGGGAGATGGACACACCAACTAAAATCAGGATGTTAGGTCACTTCCGACGGATATTTCCGGTGTGGACACTGCAGCGGCAGGCGTTGGTCATTGAACAGGCCTTTGACACTGCCTACAAAGCCGCAGGGAGTTGGGAAGAACGTCAGGGTATTATCCAACAACGGGATTACGAGGCAAGCGAGTATTGGAACGCCGTGACGGCCTTCCGCAGCCGCAAGCTAGCTACTCGTGCTGAAAGTTGTACATCGACACAAGCAACCTGGAGTGGGAAAGTGACCAGTACGCAAATCACTGGCTAAGTGACGGAGCACAGTCGAAGCTAAACCGCCTCGTTGTTGAAGAGAAGCGCAAGAACTGGGAGTTCCGGCTAAAAGTCGTCGGTGGTGTTGTGGGGGCACTGACCGGACTTGCGGGAACCCTCATTGGTTTGGTGGCGATCTGGAGGAAAAAGTAACACCCGTGCGACTGGTGAAAACATTCATTAGGGCAAGGCGTGTACGCCGTACCCGCCGCTGGATTCTTTCGCTGGGTAAAGCACAGTTGCTTGCACTTATCGTGGCGGAAGATACCGGACTGGATAAGCAAGATTGTGATGGCCTCGTGCAATTGGCATTTGAAAGCTACCCCCACGGCCACAAGGACGCAATCGTTAGCCGAATTGCAGAGCATCTGAATTCAACTAAATGACCAACGCGACATTAACGGAAGAAGACATTGATTGCATGTTTGGTTCGCTGCGGCGACTGCTGGAGGAACAGCGCTCAGGGGGATCCGTGGCACCGCTGGCGACGCTGGTTTTCCGTCGGAACTGATTCCCGATGGCATGGTCGGTGGTGGAATTCAGCGCGCTCCTATTCTGAGCGCGATTGATGGTCTGTGGGGTTCGTGGGACCGTGGCAGGCGAGAACGAACGCTACCAAGATTCGCGGATGCTCTCACGCGTCAGGCCGGGATCGGCGAGGTGAATGCACGGATTCTCAAGTGTGGCTTCAAGTTCAGTAACGGCGGCTTCGTACCTGTGAATGCTCGCGGCGAGATTCCAGCGTAGGACCCAAGACGTCTTCTGGCGTCCCGTAACTAATGAAGAAAGTTGGGGTGTTCGTTGATATACCCAACCGCCAGCGCCACACAGGTCACGAGCGCAACGACAGCGATCACGAAGCAAACCGTAGCTGCAACGCTGGCATTGCGGCCACGTACTATCTCCCATGAAACCTTCGCGGCACGTTTCGCCCCGGCCCAAACCAGAAAGAGTACAAAGCCAACCAGGCCGACCAGCCCCAGCGCAGCAAGGAGCTTCAGAATGAACCAAAACAAGTCGAGGATGGTGACATCGTTCATGCTTTATTACGAGGAAAGTATAGTTCAACCCGATCCGGACAAGCTCCGCCAACCATGAAACTGGCATAGGATACGCTCAATGACTGCCCGCACTATCGCCGAGCCCCTCCTCGACGCCGAAGCGCGCCTCGAAGGCTTCGACAACCTGATGCCCTTCAAGGTCCAGAACATCCTGCTGGTCTCCAGCCTTTACGACTCTTTCATTCTCAGGGAAGACGGCCGCCTCAACGAACTGTTAATCGACGAATCGCTCGAACTGAACTTGCAGCAAATCCCCGGCATCACTCATGTTTCAAGCTGTGCCGAAGCTCTCGAACTAGCGCGTTCGCAGCCGCGCTTCAACTTGATTGTCACGAACCTCGTGGTGGGCGACATGAGCGCCGCGCAGCTGGCGCGCGAGGTGAAGCTTGCCGGCCTGGACGTCCCGGTGGTGGTTCTGGCCTACGACTATCGCGGAGTCAAGAACTTCGTAAGTCGAAATCCGGTCACGGATATCGAGCGGATTTTTCTCTGGCAGGGGAATGCCCGCATTCTCATCGCCATCGTCAAATACATCGAGGACAAGCGCAACGTCTTACACGACACGCGAGCCATGGGAGTGCCGGTGTTGCTGGTGGTGGAAGACAACATCCGTTACTATTCGTCGTTCCTGCCGGTGATTTACACCGAGCTGATCAAGCAGTCGCGTCGGGTCATCCAGGAAGGCATCAACGTCGCTCACAAGCTGGTGCGGATGCAGGCCCGCCCGAAAATTCTGCTGAGCTCTAACTTTGAAGATGCGGCCCAGTTGGTGGAGCAGTATCGCGACTATCTGTTCGGGCTAGTGTCGGACGTGGAATTTCCCTGGGAGGGCAAGCTTAGCCCGGAGGCTGGCTTTGAGCTGGCCCGCCTGATGAAGACGCTCGTACCGGATGTGCCAGTAGTGCTTCAAACCAGCCGCACCGAGTTTCGTCCACGTGCTCTCGCGGCAGGGTATTCGTTTCTGCGGAAACGTTCGCCAACCCTGCTGAAAGACTTGCGCCGGATTCTCACCGAGCAATTTGGATTTGGCGATTTCGTATTCCGTCTGCCGGATCTGAAGGAGGTAGGTCGGGCGAAAGATTTGAATCAGCTCGAAGAGCAGTTGCAGACGGTTCCAGCCGAAAGCCTCACTTACCACGCCCAGAGCAACCACTTTTCCCATTGGCTCATGGCGCGAACTGAATTTGCGCTAGCCGCCAAGCTGCGGCCGCGCAAGGTCTCCGATTTTTCTGGTCCGGAACACTTGCGCAGCGACCTGATCGAATCGATCAACGACTACCGGCGCGAGCAAAGTGAACTGCTGATTGGCGACTTCAACGCCGATACCTTCAAGCCCTCGGAGTCGAGCTTCCTGCGGATCGGCGCCGGATCGCTGGGCGGCAAGGCGCGCGGCCTCGCTTTTGTGCGCCATCTCTTGCGCAAGAACCGTATCGTGCGCCGCTTTCCCGGCATCCGCATTGCGGTGCCGCCGGCTCTGGTCCTGGCCACCGATGCCTTCGATCAATTCATGACGGAGAACAACCTGCTGGATTTCGCTTTGCAATGCGAGGACGATGCCGAGGTCCTGCAGAAATTCCTGGCTGCTCCCCTCTCCGCGAAGTTGCAGGAAGACTTGAAGGTATTCGTGGCGGAGGTGGCTTATCCGCTCGCCGTGCGCTCTTCGAGCCTGCTCGAAGATTCGCAATACCAGCCTTTCACGGGAGTGTATGAGACCTTCATGCTGGGCAATCAGTCGGCAGATCCAGCGGTGAGACTTGTGGAGTTGATCGACGCCATCAAGCGCGTCTACGCTTCCACCTTCAGCCGCCATGCCAAGGCCTATGTGCGAGCCACTCCGTACCGCCTGGAAGAAGAAAAGATGGCGGTAATTGTCCAGCAGGTGGTGGGCACCGGGCACGGACAACGCTTCTATCCGGATTTCTCGGGCGTAGTGCGTTCGCACAATTTCTATCCTGTGCCGCCGATGGCGTTTGCCGATGGAGTCGCCGCAGTGGCCCTAGGACTCGGCCGAGCTGTGGTCGACGGCGGCAAGTGCCTGACCTTCTGCCCCCGCTATCCGCGAAATCTCCTGCAATTTTCTTCGGTTGACGACATCCTCGCAAACTCGCAGACCGAGTTCTGGGCGCTCGAGTTAGACGGGTTGCCCCAGGATCGTCCCGGGCATTTGCACGAGATGCGCTTTGGCCTGGATGCGGCCGAGGCCGACGGAACCCTGCCCGCGGTCGGTTCCACCTATTCGGTCGATAACCAGGCGGTCTACGACGGTGTGAGCCGGCCGGGAGTGCGCATCGTGAGCTTCGCCCCCATGCTCAAGCACGGCCTGTTCCCGCTGGCCACGATTCTCGAGACACTGGTAAAAGCCGCCGAAGATGCTCTGGGCAATCCCGTGGAAATCGAGTTTGCAGTTTGCCTGCCCCGGCAACCGGGCGAAGCAGCGGAGTTTGGCTTCCTGCAAGTCCGTCCGCTGACCCTTTCGCGCGATCATCAGGACTTAGCGCTCGACAATGTGGAGCCCCGACAGTTGCTTTGCCAAAGCAGCAAGGTCCTCGGAAACGGGCGCATCGAAAACCTGTATGACGTTGTGGTCGTCGATTCACAGCGCTTCGAGCGCAGCCGCAGCCAGGAAGTTGCCAAAGCGGTGGCCCATTTTAATGGCGCGCTTAGCGCAGAGAACCGGCCTTACCTGCTGATTGGAGTGGGCCGCTGGGGATCGAACGATCCGTGGCTCGGCATTCCGGTCGAGTGGGACGAAATCTCCGGCGCGCGCGTCATTGTTGAGGCCGGGTTCCGCGATTTTCGCGTCACACCTTCCCAGGGTAGTCATTTCTTCCAGAATCTCACAGCATTTCAGATCGGATACTTTACGGTGAATCCGGACGCGGGAGAAGGCTCGGTGGACTGGGAGTGGCTGAGCCAGCAACCTTCCGTGAACGAAGACGGATGCGTCCGCCATTTGCGCTTTGATGCCCCGATGCGAGTAGTGATGAACAGCAGTAAGAGCCAGGGAATTATTTTCAAACCGGAAGTGGCGCCGGCTTCGTAGCCGATTCTCCGGGTAGCAAGCCTGCTAAAAGCGAGGTTGGTCTCAGGGCATGCCTTCAGGCATGCCGAAAGGCCACAGAAGCGACTCGCGCCTTCAGGCGCTGCAGGAACCCGACCTATGGATTCGTATTGCCACCTGCCGCCCCGTCACCCTTGTGCTTGTGCGACAACTTGCGATGAATGTCGGGCCAGAACTCTTTCACCACGATGGTAATGGTGTCGTATCCCAGCTGCGTTCCCCACACGCTGGCGGTATTCGTCAAAGTGCGATCCGACGCATTGTGAACATAGGTCAACATGCCCGTGGTCGGGTCGTAACGCTTTGTGATGAAGGCTCGAGGATGATAGGCCGAGGTGGAGATTGCGGCCGACAAGGCGCTGCCAACAATCTCAGAGTAGTTGAACTGTGAGCCGCCGGAGTCGGTTCGGGTGACAAAGGTCCGGCTGACCGCATAACTAGTCCTGCGCGTGAATCCACCCTTGCCTGATTGAAAGAAACGGGGATCCTGATGCAGAAGAGATGGAAGCACCGCGCCCGTCATGAAGTTTTCGATGGTCCCGTCGGCAAAGGCTGATCCAAAGCGCTTTCCATAACCCTTCGCACCCTGACCAAAACCGGGCTCGCTGTTCTCCGCCTGGCTGATGCCTGCCAGAAAACCATACCAGGGAATTTGAATGTAATCGAATGAACCCCGGGCTACCACTTTAAATTTCTGTCCCGTGGTGAGCGGCGGCACCTTGGTGGTGGTTTCCAGAGTCAGGAAATTGGGCAGCGCATAGAAGAGCCGGTCATTCGACGTTCCCTCAGCTTTCCCCTGGCCGCTCGTGGCTTGCGCATCCTTGTCCTTATCTTTGTCTTTATTTTTATCCGCATCTTTGTCCGACGAAGACTGCGGAGGCACTGCAGGCGCGGAAGTCGGCGGTGGCGGAGTCTGCTGCGCTGCGACCGGATAGGCAAGAAAAAAGAGGACAAGTACAAAGGTAGGAAACAGCCGAGCAACGACCTTTATAGACAAGTATTTCTCCCAAAAAAAGAATCTCACAACAAGAGAAGGATGATGTCGTCATTCTAACAGTCAGATTCCTATTGTTCCCCACAATTGCCGGATTTTTTACATTGATTTACAAACTGCGCCCTTCTGGCGGACAGCTCTGAAGCCAAAAGAAAAGGCGGCCTGAATGACGGCCGCCTTCCGGTTAAACATTTCCCGCTAGAAGTGAAAACCGATCTGCGCGGTGAGTGCACGCGGCGTGACATAATGCGTGCCGCTGAATGTGGAGAGGAAGTTATAGAGAGCGTACTTGTTGGTGACGTTGACGGCAGTAAGCGTAAGACTCCACTTGTAACGATCGCCTTTGAACAGGTTCTCGTCACCCACCGCAACATCAAAAAGGTTACGCGGCGCAATGCGCGGTGGATTGTGATCGGGGTCTGCCGTATTCGGCGCCGGTACCTTTATCAGGGTCGATCCGAACTGCGACGCCAAGCAGGGCGAAGGCAGGGCCGCAGTCGGGGTGGCATGCTGAGATCCGCAAAAGAACCCCGCTTCGAACTCTTGATCGGCGGTTAGGGGAGTTCCAAACGAATCCGTCAGGTTGATGGCTGGTTGCCCGTTCAGCGTTGTGGTCTGAGCGCAATTCAGGACGCTGTAGCAAGGTGTTTGGCCCGCTACCAGGCCGCTGTCATAGCGCCAGTTAAAGCCAAACCATGGTCCGGTTTTCCAGGGCTGGTATTGCAGGTGGGTCGTCTGGTTAAACTTTTCGTCGTGGTCAATGCGGAAGGGAGTTCCGCTCTGCCCCACCGTAGTACCCAGACCGCTGGTCTGCGGCGGGAAGAAACGTGCGGCCACGCTCGACATCACTACCAGCGCCGAGAATCCGTGGAAGTCCGGCACGCTCACGCGAATTGCGTATCCCGGGATCTTGGAATTGTGCCAGCCAATCGGAAAGAAAATCGGCGTGGCGCCCAGGATGCTGAAATCGTAGCCAGTGTGCGTGTACTTCCAGATGTAGTCTCCACTCACGACCGCGTAGCGCCCGAACGCTTGCTGCAGGCCAGCGTGGAAATCGTTGCGGAAGCCAGGGTTCAGGGGTGCATTTACGCAGGGGACGAGGGCGCTGATGACAGCGGACTGGCATCCAGTGCTGGAAAGAATCAGATTTTCGTTGAACGGACTTTCCAGGGTTCGCGCATAAGAAACGCGCAGCACCGTGTTGGTCCGCTTAATGTTGTATGCAACTCCGGCACGTGGCTCGGCCTGACGAGTGGTGGTAAGGCCGTTGTAGAAATCGCCGCGCAATCCCAGGTTGAGCGACCAGTTTCCCTTGGTGATCGCATCCTGCAGGTAGATGGCTAGCTCTTTTACGTCGGTATGGCCGCGAAATGGGAACGAGGTACTGCTCGAACTGGCGCAGCCATCGTTTAACGACGGAGTCGGCCTGGTCAGGTCGTAACAGCCCAGTAATGACGTGAAACTGCCATTCTGAATAAACGGTGTGGGATACAGAGTTTGGTTGGTCGTCGTCGCTCCCTGGCATTGCGATGGATCATTGAGCAACGGGTTGCCCACAAATACCGGGACGCCGTTTGCATCCAGGCACGGCGCGTTGACCGTGGGATCAACGATTCCCAGATTGAAGTGCTCAGTGAGAAATGTTTGTTGATAGGTAACCCCGAACTTAACGTTGTTTATACCCTTTACGTAGGACAAATCGGAGCGCAGGCCGGTGTTAGCCAGCGTCCTATACTGGGAAATCGTCTCCTGTTGCAGATTCGAGGGACCAAGATCCGCGAATGAGTTGTTGCTGGGATAGTAATTGAAGGCATCCCGCCGCACCCAGCCACCAAGACTAAAGACGGTGGTCGGACTGATCACTTGCGTCCACGAGGGCGCGATGTTGAAGGTCTTGATTAGCGCCCGCTGGTCGGTGGGGCCGACGACGTTGCCATTCGGATCGAGGCCCCCATTTGCGACCACCACCCCGGACCACGGTGTGGCATTTTGACCGTCAAAAGTGTTGGGCGTCTGGAACCAGGAACGCGAAAAGCCCAGGTTCAGGCGAATCGAGTCCTTCGTAGAGAGTTGGAAGTCGACGCGGTCGAAGACATTCTCTTCATTGCCCTTATCGTGAACCACGCGAAACTCAGGCGGATCGAGGAACCGGCCACTATTCAGCCCGTTCACCGAAACAAAATTTCCCCATTTCTGCCCCCCGTACGCCAGATCAACGCCCACATTGGACGAGCCAAACGAGCCGTACGACGCGTTCACGCTGCCATGCGGGGTCGTAATGCCCTGGCCTGAGCGCGTCGTCGCTACAATCACCAGGCTCGTCTTGCCTCCGTATTCGGCCGGCGGTGCGCCAGGAATGACCTCCAGCGACTGAATCGAATCGACTGGAATCTGGTTCGAAAAAATCTTGCTTTGCTGATCGGTGATGGGCTGGTTGTCGACCGAGAATGAGTTCGACGCGTGATCGCCAAGTCCATGAAACAGGCCGTTCGAATCCGCAGCCACTCCGGGGGCAGCGAGCGTGACCAGCGAACTCACGGATGAGGACTGGCTTTCCAGTGGAATCTTGTCGAACAATCCCCGATCCACGTCCGTGTGGCCGATCGGATCGTTCTCCACCAAGTCGGCTCCTGCCTCGACCGTAACCGCAGTGGAACTGCCGGCCACCGCCAAACTGACCGTTACATTCACGCCCAAAGCCGAGCGGATCTCCACATCTTGCGCCTTTTGAGTGAATCCCGAGGCCGTCACCGTCATGTGATACGGATTAAACGGCACGTTCGGGAAGCTGAATTTCCCCTGGCTGTCCGTGGTGGTCGTTCGGTCAAATCCGCTGACCGCATTGTGAATCTCAACAGTTGCGTTCGCCACCACCGCACCCGTAGGGTCTAGTACGGTGCCACTAATCGAACTTCCGCCCGACTGCGCGTGAGCATGAACGCCCACTGCTAAACAGAAAACCACCATAAAAGCCGTGTGAAGCGACTTCTTGCAAGACGCCTGCATGAATTCCTCCTGAGAAAATACGGATTGAGAATAGGGATCAACCGGCAGGCACGCCGGTGCTTAGTTGTTGCGATTCCCTAGACGGTAGGAGGGCCGCGAATGCCCAAGTCAAAAACGTTGAGCCGGGCCTTCGCGATAACTTCTTCTTCTTGCAGCTGTCCGACCGCAGCAAACACCGGCCGGGCATGATTGGAACTGGCCGTAGGTGTGGTGCTATGTGCCACCACGCAGATCGAGCAGGACGCGGATTCGGTCTTGTTCGGATGGTTGTGGGTAGACTCCGCCACCGCCGTCCACAACATCAAGGACAGGCAGAGCCACGTCAACCATCGCGAACTAAACCGCATACGTTCCTGCATTGGGCTAGATTCTTTTTTGATTATAACGGTTGTCTCGCACAAGGCAATGCCGGGCAAGTTACTATGGGAGCGGACTGTTATGTTGGCCCCTAGGTAACGCGTGTCAGCAGCAATCACTCTTCACAAGCGAGGGAACGAATGTCGGAACCAACTTACGAAGAACTCAAAGCCCGTCTGTCCCAGTTGGAAAAAGAAGTAGAAGTTAAGAAGCGCAGTGGCGACCTGATCTTCAAGGTCGGCGAAAAAGGCGGTGTCAGCGTCTACGGCCTGGGCCGTTTCCCGGTCACGCTGTACTACGAGCAATGGAACCGTTTGCTCGGCGCGGCCGAGGATATCAAGAAGTTCCTGGAAGAGAACAAGTCCCGGCTAAAGCTGAAGGAGCAGGGCTAACCGCGGTTACGCCCCCCACCACAAATTCGGCATGCGGGCGATGGCTGACGCGCTATAATAAAAAGACTGTGCCGAAATACTCCATCGTCGTCCCTCTACACAATGAGCAGGAGAACGTCACCGATCTCTACGACCGCCTGAAGGCGGTGATGGAGGCCGCCGGCGGGACTTTTGAAATCGTGCTGGTGGATGATGGCTCCAACGATCACACCTTCGCCATGCTGCGCGAGATCGCAGCCGTGGATAGCCGCGTAACCGTGGTCAAGCTCCGCCGCAACTTCGGCCAAACCGCCGGACTAGCCGCCGGCTTCGACCATGCCCGCGGCGAGTACATCATCGCCATGGACGGCGATCTGCAACACGATCCCGCCGACATCCCGGTTTTCCTCGAGAAAATTGCGGCAGGCTATGACATCGTCAGCGGCTGGCGAAAAGTGCGCGTGGACAATTTCTGGATGCGCCGCATCCCCTCGCGCATGGCGAACTGGCTGATGGCCAAGCTGAGCGGCGTCGACATTCACGACTTCGGCACCACCTTCAAAGCCTACCGCCGCGAGATCCTCGAGCAGGTGCCGCTCTACGGCGAACTGCACCGTTTCATCCCGGCGCTGGCCTCGTGGTATGGCGCGTCCATTTGTGAAGTGCCCATCCGCAATGTCAACCGCGAGCGCGGTACTTCGCACTACGGCATTTCCCGTACCTTCCGCGTCTTCTTCGATCTCATTACCATTCGCTTCCTGCTCCGCTACCTTTCCCGCCCGCTGCACTTCTTCGGAACCTTTGGCCTGCTCAGCCTGTTCGGCGGGAGCGCCTTGGTGGCGTGGCTGGGAGTGGAGAAGTTCCTGCGCCACGTTCCAGTCATGGCGTCGCACGGCCCCTTGATGATGCTGGCTCTAGGTCTGCTATTGGGCGGCTTGAACTTGCTGGCCATCGGCCTGCTTGGCGAGATGCAGGTCCGCCACTACCACGAACCGCGCAACCGCGCCCCCTACTCCGTCGACCGCGTCCTTCGTGCGCAAAACGAAGAGCACAGCGTCTCCGAGTAGGCCTGGGCGGGAATCGCATCCCCCCTCTCAAGCTGCGATTTCAAAGTATCATTCCGTTTGTTATCAATGGTTTACAAAGGCATCCTCTCGCAAAGCATCCGCACCTAACTGGACTGAAGAATGGAGGTGCCAATGCATCGTTTTAAGCTACCCTACTTCATACTCAGTGTTGTCCTAGTCGTGGCAGCAACACTGGCACTTACCGGTGCCAGTCAGCCGAGCCGTTCCGACTGGATGGTGGTGCCGGAGCATGCCTCTATCCACGTAACTCTGGATCAAGCCCTGGCCAGCAACCGGAGCAAAGCGGGAGAACACTTTGCAGCTACCGTCGCTCAGGCCGTCGTCGTCGATGGCAAGACGGTCATCCCTCGTGGCGCGCGCGTTGAGGGCCTAGTAGCGGATGCCCACGGCTCTGGAAGACTGAGGGGTAGGGCACGGCTGCAATTGACGTTGCAAACTGTGGAGGTTGACGGCAAGAACTACGAAATTCGTACCGCTTCCTTACACAGGATTGGCGGCAAGCACAAGAAACGGAACTTAGCCTGGATTGGGGGCGGCGCGGGCGGAGGACTCTTGATCGGCGCTCTCGCTGCGGGCGGTGAAGGGGCCCTGATCGGCGGACCTGTGGGTGCTGGGGCCGGAACAGTAGTGGCCTTTGCCACCGGGAAAAAGGACATCAAACTTCCTGCCGAGGCTCACCTCACGTTCCAGTTGGCTGAGCCTGCCAGCATCGAGGTGGGAGGCTAGAGAATCATCCTCCTGCCAGATCGTGTAGAAAGGGCGGCGACATTTAGCCTAGCCTAGGCAATGTTCGCCGCCCTCTTTTTGTCTTATGCTTCTCTTGAACCCAAAGACGAGTCCACGATCATGGATTCAATAAATATGGAGCGCTGGACTTCGGGCGCGGCCTACGACCAATGGATGGGCCGCTGGAGTCGCTTGTTGGCTCAAGAATTCCTGAAGTGGCTGGACGTCCCCTCGGGTCTGCGATGGATTGATGTGTGCTGTGGGAGCGGCGTCATCAGCGAAGCGATTGTTGAAGGCAACAATCCCGCCAGCGTCGTGGGAGTGGATGTTTCGCCCGAGCAGATAAACTTCGCCCGGCGGCATCGCGCGCGGGACAATGTCACCTTCGAAACCGCGGACGCGATGGCCCTGCCCTTCACCGACGAAAGCTTCGACGTAGCGGTGTGCGGCCTGGGGTTGAACTATATTCCACACCCGGACGGCGGGCTGTACGAATTCTGTCGAGTGATCCGCCCCGGCGGCACGATAGCCGTCTATGTTTGGGACTACGTGTATGGAGCAAGTTTCTTGCGTAAGTTCTGGGATGCTGCCACAGTGATCGACGGCGAAGCGCCCACCTTCGACCAGGCCCGCCGTTTCCCGATGTGCACGCAAGAGGGGCTCCGACGCCTCTTCGAGCAGGCGAAACTGGAAGACTTAAACGTGCTTGCGCTCGACGTAGTGACACGCTTCACCAGCTTTGATGATTACTGGGAACCGCTCCTGACCGGGCAAGGCTCGGCGCCGAATTATCTCGCGACGCGCGATAAGAAGACTCAGGCGGCGATTCGTGAGCGGCTGAGAGCGGTATTGCCGACAAACGCCAAGGGAGCGATTGAGCTGCCCGCACGCGCCTGGGCGATTCGCGCAAGACGACCCTGAAAACCATGAAGGCAATGAACGTTTAGTTCTCCGGATTAACGGTGAATACCTCCCATGGTCAGCTCCATCGTGCCGCTGGCTGCCCGTGGCGCAGCCACTCAATGAAGTCCGTGCCAGGAGGCACGCCTCCCAGTTCGCGCAGCCGGGCCGCATTTTGTCCGCGGTGGTAGTGGCTGTGCATCGCCGCCTGCATCAGAGCGTGGCGCACGCTGATCTTCAGTGGTGGTTTAAACCACGGTACCTCGATCGTCTCTGCCATGCGGCCCTCGTCCATTCCGCCGAGCATCGCGCCCATTTCGGAGTGACACTTCCGTGCAAAAGCCTTCAGGTCGGCCAGGTTTGGATAGTCTTCGGCCTTTGTGATCACGAACTGCGCTGTCCGCGGCCCCACCACCCACAGAAATGCCGACTGCACCAAATGAATGTGATGCAGCCGCTCGAGAAGAGCGCGATCGGCCAGCGCGGCAGGGTAGGCCTCCAGCGCACGCCAGTGCTCAGCGTCGGCCCATTCCTGATGTGCGTAGAGTTCGTTGAGGTAGGAAGGCATAGGGTTCCGCCGGGGAAGCAGATTCATCCACGAGCCGCGAACTGACGGCTCCGGAACCGACATTATAGAGATCCTCACTGGCCTGTGCCCGGCTTTGACGTCGGAGATCCCTAAGCCGCCTTCTTCCCCCGGCGTATAATGTGCCGTTTGGCTTACTTAGGAGTGTTGGTCATCATGGCACAGACTACGCAGCACGAATTGCAGCTAGCCCGCCGAATGTCCCGCCTGGGAACCGAAACTGCTTTCGAAGTCCTCAACAAGGCGCGGGCGCTCGAGCGTCAGGGGAAGAGTATCGTCCACCTGGAGATCGGCGAGCCGGATTTCGACACCCCCGCCAACGTGGTCGAAGCGGGAGTGGACGCGCTGCACAAAGGTTGGACTCACTACGGCCCCTCCGCCGGCTTGCCCGAGCTGCGCCAGACCATTGCCGATTACGTGAGCCGTACCCGCGGAGTCAAAGTCACCTCCGAAGAGGTAGTAGTAGTGCCAGGGGGTAAACCAATCATTTTCTTCACAATTCTGTCCTTAATTGATGAAGGAGATGAGGTTATCTATCCCAACCCCGGGTTCCCGATCTACGAGTCGATGATTCACTACGTGGGTGGCCGGGCCGTACCCATCCACCTGCGCGAGGAACGCGATTTCTCGCTCGATGTCGACGAACTCGCCGCCCTCATCACCGACCGCACCAAGCTGATCATTCTGAATTCGCCGCAGAACCCCACCGGCGGCGTCATGGAGCGCCGAGACGTTGAGCAGGTTGCCAAGGTGATTGGGGACCGCAACATCCTGGTTTTGTCGGACGAGATCTACAGCCGCCTGCTTTTTGAAGGCGAGCACTTTTCCATCATGTCCGTGCCCGGGATGCAGGAGCGCACAATCCTCCTGGATGGTTTCTCGAAGACCTATGCCATGACCGGATGGCGCATGGGCTACGGCGTAATGCGCGCGGACCTGGCGGCGCACATCACGCGGTTGATGACGAATTCCAATTCCTGCACCGCCAGCTTCACCCAAATGGCGGGTATCGAGGCCTTGCGCGGCGACCAGAGTTCGGTGGATCACATGTGCAGCGAGTTCAGGCGGCGGCGCGACATGTTCGTTGCCGGATTGAATAAGATCAAGGGCTTCTCCTGCCGCATGCCCAAAGGCGCTTTCTACGTCTTCCCGAACATCACGAAGTCGGGGTGGAAGTCGAAACCTCTGGCCGATGCGCTGTTGGAGCAGGCCGGAGTGGCGGCGCTTTCCGGCACAGCATTCGGCGACTTCGGCGAAGGCTACCTGCGCTTCAGCGTGGCGAATTCGCTGGAGAACCTGCAGCAGGCGCTCGACCGCATCGACCAGTGGACCCGGAAAAACCTCTGAGGTCCGGAACCCGCATCGGATCAGACCCTTCATGCCAGCGAAGAAGATTTCGGCAGGAGCAGGAAAACCCGAATCCAGCCGTCCGCACATGCCGGGCTATGGCTTGCCCGCAGGGAAGAAAGGCCTGCTTCCTTGGAGCTGGGCCGAGCAGCGCCTGAGGAAATCGCACAACTACTGGATTACCACCGTAAAACCCGACGGTTCGCCACACACCATGGTGGTCTGGGGTCTGTGGCAGAATGGCCGGTTCGTTTTCAGCACCGGCAGCAAGTCTCGTAAGGCGCGCAACCTCGCGCAGAACACGAACTGCGTGGTCTGCACCGAGCATGCGCACGAAGCGGTCATTGTCGAAGGCATCGCGGAAATAGCGGATGTACCCGCACGTCGCAAGTTCCTTCCTACATACGAGCGCAAGTACAAGTTCGACATGAATGGAATGAAGGACGACCTCCTCTCCATGAGGGAGCCGGTCTTCGCGGTTCGTGCACGCGTAGTGTTTGGCCTGTGGGAGAAAGACTTCATTGGAAAATCCACACGCTGGACACTCGAGTAATGTAGCCCTGGCAGTTCATTTCATCCGTTTTTGCTTACAAGGAACTCATGAGCAATAAATTCCGCGTTTTTGCCACCTGCGACATTGGAGAAGCCATCGACCTGCTGCGCAATCGCGGGTACGAAGTCGAAGTCTATCCCCAGCCGGAAGCGCCCCCGAAGAGCCTGATCATTGACAAGGTGAAGTCCGGGATCGACGGCTTGATCACCACGCTTCGTGACCCCATCGACGCCGAAGTCTTCGAAGCTGGCAAGAGCACCCTGAAGGTTGTGGCTCAGATTGCCGTCGGCTTCGACAACATCAACCGTGCCGACGCCAACCGTTACAAAATTCCTTTCACCCATACGGCAGACGTCCTCACCGAAGCCACTGCGGAGTTCGCTTTCTTCATGCTCGGCATGCTGGCGCGCAAGATGTGGCCGGCCGAGCACCTCACCCGCGACAACCAGTGGGGATACTGGCATCCCTACCTGCCATTCCTGGGCGACGAGGTCACCGGCAAGACCATCGCCATCATCGGCACGGGGCGCATCGGGCTGGCCATGATCAAGAAGTGCGCCGGCTTCGACATGAACATGCTGTGCTATGACCCGGCCTATGAAAATCACGATTACATCAAAGCAATTCAGGAAAACATGGACCTTCGCCACGCTCGCGGCATCTCGAAGGAAAAGAACTGGATCAAGTATGTAACGTTTGAAGAGGCGCTGCGCCATGCCGATTTTGTCAGCGTGCATGTACCTCTGCTGCGTCCGGGCGAAAGCCCCACTCCCACCTATCATCTGTTCAACCAGGAGACCTTGAAACTCATGAAGCCGACCGCTTTTCTGGTAAACGATTCGCGCGGGCCAGTAGTCGATGAAGTTGCGCTAGTGAAAGCGCTCCGGGAGAACTGGATCGCCGGTGCTGCCCTCGATGTGTACGAGAAAGAACCCTTGCCCGCCGATTCGCCGCTTCGCGATCCCGCCATTGCCGACCGCCTTCGCCTGATGCCGCACTTTGCCAGCGCCGCGCGCATTACGCGCCTCTCCACCGATCCCAACAGGGGCATGGCAGGACGCTGCGTCCAGGGACTGATCGACGTGGTCGAAAGGAACTATGGCGGGGATATCACGAGGATGCCTTATGTCGTGAACAAGGAAGCGTTCGCGAAATAACCGCTGATTCCCGCTAGAATGTAAGTTATTTATCTTGCCCTAAGGATGCGAATGAAAAAGCAACGAGCCTTCTTTCTCGCCCTTGTTCCCCTGCTTCTGATTCCCGTAATGTTTGCCGGAACTCCTGGCCCGGAGAATCAACTGAAGCTGATCCCTGAGCCCAAGGAAGTGCGCGTTCCCGAAGCAAGCTGCCACGTCCGACCAACCACCCGCATCCTCGTCGAGTTCGGACATCAGGCCGAGGACCGCATTGCCGCGGAAACGCTGGCCGAAGAGATCCAAGACCAGTCGGGACTGAGATTGAGCATTACCGGCGCCAAAGCGGAATCCAAGGCGGAATCCAGACAAGAGGAAGGCGCAATCGTTCTGGCGCGATTGCAGGACACGAAGGTGCGCGAATTTCTGGAATCCAAAGGGCTGAAAGCGGATTCCATCGGGGACCAGGGCTACCTGTTGTTCTCTGACAACTCGCACTTGATCGTCGCCGCCAACACCGGGCAGGGGCTGTTTTACGGCGTGCAGACCTTGCGGCAGTTACTGCGTGCCGAGGGCCGGAGCCTGGTCTGTCCTGCGGTTGCGATTCGCGACTGGCCAAGCATGGAGTGGCGCGGCGTGCAGGACGACATCAGCCGCGGCCCGATTCCCACTGAAGATTATATGAAGCAGCAGATCCGGACTCTGGCTGCCTACAAGGTAAATCTGTTCGGGCTCTATATGGAGCACGTGTTCGACTTTGTCAGCCAGCCGTTGGTCGCTCCAAAGGAAGCTGCGCTTACGCCGCAGGAAATCAATGCCCTTGTGGATTACGGCAAGAAGCTGTACGTCACGATTCTTCCCGAGCAGCAAACCTTCGGGCACCTCCATCACATGTTGAAGTACGAAATCTATTCCGAGGTGGCGGAGCGGCCGCACGGCCACGTGCTCACGCCGACGAAAGAGCAGTCCTACGACATCATCAAGGCAATGTATGCGGACCTAGTGCCCCTTTTTCCCGGACCGTTCCTGCATGTCGGGGGCGACGAGACTTTTGAGCTTGGCCACGGACAAACTGCCGCGCGCGTTGGAGAGGTCGGTCTCGGCCGAGTCTACCTCGAGCACATGCAGAAGGTGTTCGGCATTCTTCAGCCCTATCACAAGCAACTCATGTTCTGGGGCGATATCGCTGTGAAATATCCACAACTGCTGGGCATTCTGCCCAAGGACATGATCGCCGTTGCCTGGGAATACGACGCCAAGCCGAGCTTTGACAGCATCATTAAACCGTATCGCGATGCCGGCCTGCGGGTGGTGGTGGCTCCGGGCGCGCAGACCTGGAATCAACTGTGGCCGAACCTCGACGTCAGTTATGTGAATGTCCGCAACTTCGTGCGCGATGGTCAGAGACTGGGCGCGATGGGCACGCTTAACACCACGTGGAATGACGACGGCGAGGCGATCTACGGCATGGCTTGGCCGACGCTCATCTTCGGCGCGGCCGCGGGATGGCAAGCGGGCGAATCAAACATCGACCAATTTAAGAATGCCTACGACTGGGCCTTCTACCGTAACGGCGACGCCACCTTCCGCGACGCACTGGAGAATCTGGACCGCGGGCACCAGGCGCTGGCCAGGATAAACGTCGAAACTGAAACGGACGATTTGTTTTGGATCGATCCGTTCACGCTTGAGGGCGCCAAGATGATGCAGAAGATTGCGACGGCCGCACCTGAGATGCGGCTGGGCGCGGAGCGTGCGCTAATGTCGCTCTACCGCGATGGTGCCAAAGCGCGCTCTCACCGGGACACACTACCCGACATGACGCTGGGCGCGTGGCGCTGGGACGCTCTCGGCATGAAGGCCCAGTTCACGCAGGAGATCAACAAATTCTACTGGGACGCTTTCCAGAACCAGACCGATGCAGACCGCGTGGGGAATGATCTGGAAGAAATCACGGCCATCAATGCGCGGCTCGAAGATCTGCGCGACGCTACCACACGCGTGAGCCATATGTTCCGGGAAGCGTACCTTCGGGAATACGGCCCATACTGGCTGGACAACGTTTTGGTGCGCTATGACGGGCTGGCTCGCGAGTTCCAAAAAAAGATCGTCGCCGTACGCCAGGTGCGCCGGCAGTACGATGCAACCAAGTCTCTGACCCAGCCGCAGGAGTTGGGGTTCTACTTGCAGCCGTAGAGCAGTGGCCAGTGGTCAGTGATCAGTGGCCAGAAAGATTTGCGATTGGATATTCCTGCTCTACTGACCACTAGCCGCTGGTCACTGGCCACTGCTATGTTTTCCGACCGCACCAACTGGAAGCTGACGCGCAATCGGTTGACCGAGGCGCTGGAAGAGGTAAGGTCGAGTGGCACTCGCGTGCTCGATCTGACGATCTCCAACCCAACGCGCGTCGGCCTGCACTACGACGAGCCGCTGATATTGCAATCGTTGGCTTCGCCGCAGGCCATGGATTACGATCCCCAGCCGAAAGGCTTGCCCAGCGCACGCGCAGCGGTTGCGGCGTACTACCGTTCTGCACACGGGATTCCCCACCTCGATCCCGAGCGGCTGATTCTCACCGCTAGCACCAGTGAAGGATATTCCTTCGTCTTTCGCTTGCTCTGCAACACGGGCGATGAGTTGCTGGTGCCGAAGCCGAGCTATCCCTTGTTTGAGTTCCTCGCCGACTTGCAGGACGTCAAGCTCGTGCCCTATCCCTTGCTATACGATCACGGCTGGCAGATCGATTTTCCGCTGTTGCAGAAGGCGGTGACTGAGCGCACCCGCGGCGTGGTCGTGGTTCATCCCAATAATCCCACGGGCTCATATGTGCATTCGCAGGAAAAGGAATCACTCAATCGCTTCTGCCGTGAACACCGACTCGCGCTGATTGCGGACGAAGTTTTCCTCGACTACGCTCACAACCGAGCTGCGCAGGCGAGTTTTGCCGCAAACCAGAATGTGCTGACCTTCACGTTGAGCGGCGTTTCCAAGATTTCTGCGCTCCCGCAAATGAAAGTGGCATGGATCGCCACCAGCGGCCCGGCGGCGGAGGTTGAGGCGGCACTGGCGCGGCTTGAAATGGTCGCCGACACCTATCTTTCCATGAATGCACCCATCCAGTGGGCGACCCCGGCATTGCTCGAGCAACGGAAAACTATTCAGCAGCAATTGCTCGATCGTGTGCTCGGCAATCTGGCCGAACTCGACCGCCAGCTTGCTGCCCAAAAGACTTGTCAGCGTTTGAGTGTGGAAGGCGGATGGTACGCGGTGTTGCGCGTCCCGGCAACGCGCTCGGACGAGGAACTGGCGGTCGATCTTCTACGCCGAAGAAACGTGTTGGTGCATCCTGGCCACTTCTATGACTTCCCCAGCGACGGATATTTGGTGTTGAGCTTGATCACACCGGCGGGCGAATTCGCGGATGGGATCGGACGCCTGCTCGAAGTAGAGGGTAGTTGAATCGTGATTCGTATCAGGGTATGGCTTTAGCCATACCGCTGGGGCTAGAAGATATCATGGGATTGAGCCCCTTTTCAGCGCTTCACCAGAAACGGATTGCTCTCCCGTTCTTCTCCGATGGTGGTCAACGGACCGTGGCCGGGCACGACTACGGTTTCGTCAGGTAACGCGAGCACGGTGCCGTGCAGCGACTGCATGATCTTCTGCATCGAGCCGCCGGGCAGGTCGGTGCGGCCGATTGATCCGGCGAACAGCGTGTCGCCCGCGATCAGAGTTTTTTCGGCAGGGAAGTAAAGGCAGATGCTGCCTTCGGTGTGCCCCGGCGTGTGCAGGACGCTGGCAGCGTGCACCCCCGCTTTCACGGTGTCGCCGGTGTTCAGGCTCTGGTCGATCTCGACGGCCCCGGGCGGGGCCACGCCGATCCAGGCAGCCTGCACGTCGAGCATTTTGAGCAGGGCATAGTCGTTCTGGTTGAGCAGGATTGGCGCTCCGGTGGCCGCGCGCAGCTTCATCGCGCCACCCACATGATCGATGTGGGCGTGCGTGATGACAATTTGCTTGACTTGCAGGTTATGCTTGCGGAGGAGCGCGAGGACGTCCTCAATGTCGTCGCCGGGGTCGATGACCATCGCTTCGCGCGAGGTCTCGTCGCCGATGATCGAGCAATTGCACTGCAGCGGCCCGACGGGGAAGATCTCGTGGATCATAGTTTTATTGTAACGAGTGGCGAGTACTTACGGACCATCTGGCAACGTAGGGTTGGGAAGGGCATGGCTTCAGCCACGCCGTAACAGTTCCCAGGATCCGGGCAGCCCCTGAGGATCCTCGCCCCCGAATCAGGTTCGCACTTGTTTTGAAGCGCCGCTGGCGAGACAATACGCCAACGTGCTGGGAGGTTCCGTGGCAGCTAAGTATCGTCAGCATGGATATCAGGACCGCGACCGCGAGAAAGTCCCGCGCAAGGAGTCCACAGACAAACCCAAGCCTGCCTCGACGCCGCTGGCACGGCGCGACTACAGCATGGGCCCGAAGCCGGTGAACATGCCCGGCACCCGCGCTGTCTCGCGCTGCGCGCAATGTGGCACGGTTCTGCAGGATATTCCGCCGACGGGCCTTTGTCCCAAGTGCGGTTTCGAACTGCATTCCTGCAAGCAGTGCATGTATTTCGATCCGGGAAGCCGCTTCGAATGCATGCAGCCGGTAAAGGAGCGCGTGGCCAAGAAGGATGCGCGCAACGATTGCACGTTTTACGAGATTCGTGTCACAAGAGAAAAGGAAACCTCCACGCCCCCCAGCTTGAGGCCCAACGACGCGCGGCAAGCGTTTGAGAATTTGTTCAAGAAATAGGACCCCGGCACGGCCCCCATTGTCTTCGTTGCCTTGAATGCTGTCGCGGTGTAGGCGTTGTAGAGTCCCTTCGACAGACAATTCCCTTGACCACGCTCAGTGTGGATAGGATAATCGCGACTGCCGTGCGGGCCGTGCTCTGGCCTAAGAATGGCCAGAGAGCTTCTCCCCCACCTGCGGTCCTTCGTGTTCGTATCGGGAGGTATCGATGCGCAGCTTGTTTCGCCGGCCTCATATCAGACCGTATCTCGGCCTGTTCCTGACAATGTGCTTTTGCACGGTCGTTCTAGCTCAGACTATCACTCCCAGGCCGTCCCCGCCGAGCAACCATCCCCATTCGCGCAGTAAACCCGCGTCCTCCGGCAACCCGTCCATCGCCGTTTCCCCGGGCAACTGGTCGCAACTCGCCAAGTTCAACGAGACTAAGTTCTATCAGCTCTGCTGTCTTGAGTTTGGAAGCTCGGTCGCGATCTCTGGCGACACGATCGTGGTCAGCGACGCTGACCCAAACCCCCTAAGGACTGTCGCGTATGTTTTCGTAAAGCCTACCGGGGGATGGAAGAACGCGTCTCCGGTCGCGGCTCTAACAATTCCAGGGACGGGCTCCGCGAGCGATAGTTCAGCCGCCATTGCTGGAGACACAATCGTACTCGGGGGCGGTTATGTATACGTTAAACCTGCGGGCGGATGGACTGACATGATCCCTACCGCAACCCTGAGCGCCTCCGACGGGACGGCGCTCGGGGCAGTCGCCATCAGTGGCAATACGATTGTCGCGACCAACCCCTTTGCCAATAATTACGAGGGCGTCGCTTATGTCTTCGTAAAGCCGGCGCGCGGCTGGAAGAACATGACACAAACTGCGCAGCTATCTGCTTCCGATGGTCAGCCAAACGACGAACTGGGTTGGTCAGCCTCGATCAGCGGCGGTACGATCGCGCTGGGAGCGCTTCCCTCGAACTTGCCGGGGAAAGCTTATGTGTTCGTTGAGCCTTCAGGCGGATGGTCCGATGAGACGCAGATTGCGGAGCTTACAGCTTCAGTAGCAGATCCGGGATTCGGATATTCCATCTCGACGAGCGGTGACGAAGTCCTCGTGGGGGCATTCAACTTCTACACAATCGGATCTGCCTACATGTTTGTGAAGCCCTCGGGCGGGTGGATCAACACAACGGAAACTGCGAAGCTCTCTCCCGTCGATCCCGCTCAGTATTCCGAGTACGCGTACTCCGTCTCAGTGAACGGCAACAGTGCGGCAGTGGGCGCGCCATCTCGCAATGCCGGCATGTTTTACCACGAAGGGGGAGCGTACGTGTTCACCGAGCCTGCGGGTGGCTGGCAGGACATGTCGAGCGCCACGGTAGTGACCGGATCGGATGCGCGTCACGATACATCGTTCGGCAGTGCCGTTGCTCTGGGTGATAAATCGTTAGTTGTCGGTGCGCCGGGAATCGTGTTTCATGCCGCCTATGTGTTCGGCCTTCCCTAGGAAAGCCGTTGAGCGTGCGGTGTTGAAGTTTCGATAATGAGGAAGCAAGCGGAGGAGATGATGGAAACGCGAAAGAAGAGAACACCTTCTTCGAGAGATAAACGTCCAGTTCCGCTTCCAGAACACGTGAGCCGACGGCTGGCCAGCTACGCCCTGGCGGCGACCGCGGCGGGAGTGGCAACACTGGCCTGCGCCGTGCCGGCTGAAGGTGCGCCCGTCTGCAAGAGCCTTTCGGCCGAACTGTTCCACACGACGACTTATCCCATAAATCCGGCAGGCCAGCTGGCCGCGCCCTTCAACGTCGCGCAAACTACGTACACCTACTTCCACAGTACGACAGGCGTTTCACATCTCTCCTGGTGGAATCGAGGCTTCTTCACCCCGAACTCCGCCGGCGCGAAATTGTTGTTGGGCTCCCAGAACCTGCCTGCGGACGTGGCTTCGGGTGCTTCGATTGGGCCGGGTGGCAACTTCGGGAAGGCCAACTCCTACGGCTTGATGTTCACCTACGGCAATGGAACACTGTTTGACCATGCTCACGGCACTTTGAAAAAGCACCGAGGCAATTTCAACCTGCAGCAAGCTAACTACATTGGGTTTCAATTCTTGAACGCTGGAATGATTCACTACGGCTGGGCAAGACTCAGGGTGAGCCTGATTCCGGAGGTTCGTTACAGAACACACATCAGTTTTACGAAAGTGCGCGTAGTCGCCTCAGGGTATGAGACGACGCCCAACACTGCTATCGCCGCAGGCAGCTGTTCCGGGGATGTGCCGCAACCTGGAGATGGAACCGTGCCAAGCGGCAATGTCGAAGAAAACGATGTTGCCGTTTCGTCGCAGCGATCTTTGGGCATTCTGGCTCTCGGCAGTCTGGGATTGCAGCTGCAAGGAACGGGAAACTAAGTGCCGACATGCTCACGGTTTCTGCGTAGGCCGCAGAAGAATCTCACTCACAAACGATTGTGGGCTTTGCGTCACCAGCATGGCGACGGTGTGCGCCACGTCTTCCGGTTGCAGCATCCTTGTGGGGTCCTTGCCGGCGTGAGGGCCTAGTTCTGTATTGGTCGAACCAGGGCAGATCACGGCCACTCGGATGTTGTGGCCCCGCAGCTCCTCCGCCAGGGAGTAGCTCAGTCCGTTCAATCCCCACTTCGAGGCGGCGTAGGCAGCACCGTTCGGCAGCGCGTTTTTCCCGGCGAGGGATGAGATGTTGATGATGTGGCCGGAGCGCGCACGAATCATCATCGGCGCGAAAGCACGCGTCATATAAAAAACACCGCGCAGATTCGTGTTCAGGATCTGGTCCCACGAGTCAGGCGGAAGTTGGTGCAACGGGCCGCCGAATCCGCCGATGCCCGCGTTGTTGACCAGAATGTGCATCCGCCCGCAAGAGGCTTCGACATGCTTGGCTGCCGCATCAACTGATTGAATACTCGTCACATCGCAGGCGATCACCTCAGCCTTCCCACCCGCCTGAGCGATCGCTTGCGCTGTCGATTCGAGAGCAGAACGAGTGCGTCCACACAAGACGGCCGTAGCGCCTAAGGTCGACAACTCACGTGCAATAGCGGCGCCAATGCCGCGGCCTGCGCCGGTGATGACCGCGACTTGCCCAGCCAGGGGGTGACCCGCTTCTTGAACCTTATCCGCTCGATCCGCACTCATTGGAGATGCCTCCCGTCTCGCCCAAAGTGCCTCGCGAGGGCCAAATTAGCGGCTATCCGCGGGCTGCGACATCTGCATCTTATACAATAGCGCGGGGGTGAGTGGAAGTTGCTTGCCTTCGGAAGAAGAGGTACTTATAATCCGGCAAACCCGGAATGAAGGGTCAGTCGCTTTTGCCGTCTGGCACAGATTCAAATTGTCGATCCCGGAAGATCCAAGGAGCCATACTGATGAAAAAGATTCTAGTTACGGTTGTGCTTGGGGTGGCTGCGCTAGCAGCGGCCCAGGACCCTGCTCAGCCGGCACAAGGACAACCCCCGGCGTCTACCACGCAGGCGCCGGTTATTAAAGACCCTGCCGAATACAACGCTTACGTGGGTGCCATCGGGCAGAAGGACCCTGCGGCGGAGATCAGCGGCCTCGAAGCCTTTCTGACGCAGTATCCCAACAGCATCATGAAACCCCAGGCCCTGGACGTGCTCATGGCGCTGTATCAGCAGACGGGCAATCCGAAAGTGATGGATGCGGCCAAGCGCGTGCTGGGCGTCAACCCGGATAATGTCAAAGCGCTCGTCGTGCTGGCCTTCAGTGAGCGCGCGGCGCAGAAGTGGGCGGACGCCAAGCAGCACGCGGAGCACGGATTGGAAGTGCTGCCGAAGTGGACCAAGCCGGAGGGGATATCGGACGCCGATTTTGCCAAGCAGAAGACGCAGTTTGGCGCCATCCTGGAGAGCATCGCCGGTTTTTCCGCGCTCCAGCTGAAAGATTTTGCCTCAGCCCAGAAACACCTGCGAGCCGCAGTGGAAGCCGATCCCAACAACGCGGATAACGTCTATCCGCTTGCCGTTGCCTCGCTGCCTCCCTCAACTCCCGCGGATGAAGTAAACGGACTTTTCTTTGTTGCGCGCGCCGCCAACCTGGTTACGGACCCTGACGGCAAAGAAAAGATAAAGAAGTTCGGTCGTAGCAAGTACATGCGCTATCACGGGGGAGAGGATGGATGGACCGATCTGCTGGCCCAAACTGCATCGACCCCATTGCCGCCCGCTGGCTTCACTATTAAGCCCGCTCCCACCCCGGCGGAGCAGGCTCACAACATGACCGGCGCGACGGCTCCCGACAAGATGGATTTCGCCCAATGGGAATTTATCCTTTCGAACGGCTCCCAGGCCGACCAGGATCTGGTCTGGAACGCCATCAAAGGCAAGGCGGTTCAGTTGAACGGAACGGTTATCAAGGCGACGGCGACCGAGTTTGACATCGCTGGCAGCCTCGACGACATTGAAGCCAAGAAGGCCGACATCACGCTCACCTTCGAAGCTCCCATCCCGGTGAAACTCATTCCGAAAGAAGGCACCAGCCTCGACTTTCAGGGCGAGCCGGCTTCCTACACTCCGAACCCGTTTATGATGACCATGGAAAAAGGGATGCTGCCGAAACCGAAGACTGCGCCCCCGGCCAGGAAGCCTCCGGTTCACCGTAAACCGGCTTCGAACTAGTCGATTCCAATTCAAGCCAAGGGCAGCCCGCTAGGGCTGCCCTAGTTTTTGGAGATCACAGGAACCACGAATGCCGCGTGCCGAAGCGACCGTCTACCGTGCCGCTTTCTTATCCAACGACACCGGTCGCGCGCTGCGCGGCGGGCGTTTGGCCCCATCCCGGAGCTGGCGGACGTCTATCTTGAGTTCATCGATGGTTCGGCTTAGGGTGTTGCGATGCATTCCCAACTCGCGGGCGGCGCGACACTGGTTGCCCTTGTTTTCCTGGAGGACGGTAAGGATAAAGCGTTTCTTGAACTCGCGCACGCCCTCGGAATAGAGGATGTTGCTCTTGTACATTTGCAGAATGAGTGCTTCCAGTTGATCTTTCACGTTGGGTCTCTCTCTTCCTCAATGTCGTTGTTTTAACTGCACAGCTTGTACCGCATTTATTTCGACTTGGAAGCGGGAGCGCCGGTCAAGTCTTTCGGGGCCCGATGCAAAAAGTCCAGCCCTTCATAGAACCGCGCCCGCAACGCCGACGGCGCCACCCAGATCGCAGCCCTTCCCACCACCAGGAAATACGGCGCTAGTTCCGACTTCTCCAGCATGCTCGAGGTGGGGGTGAACGCCGTCATTCCCATCAGAACCACGGCCACCACCAACCCGCCCTTCACCAGGCCCAATAAGGCGCCAAGAAGACGGTCAAACCCGCTCAGGCCGGCTGCCTTCATCAACTTGCGCGCGACCCTGCCGGCAACGCTGAACAGGATCAAGATCGCAAAAAAGATGACGAGAAAAGCGAAAATATCGGCCAGTAAATCGTTCTTCAAAAACGTACCGAACCACGCCGCCAGGCCCGGATACTGCCAGGCGGCTACGATGTACCCAATTACCAGCCCGGCCATGCTCAGAGCTTCTGCGAAGAAGCCCTGTATGGCCGCCGAAACTACGTTTAGCAGCACAACCACGACAATCAGCCAGTCCGCCGCGGTCATGCTACTCTCCTGCCCACTTTCCTGCCAAGCCACCGTTCCGTCCCGCGAACGGATCTTGCTCGGGACTTCCGCTTACACATCCAGTTTGCGCCCCGTGATCTGGAAGTACGCGTCGAGATACTTTTCGCTGGTCCGGCTGGCGACCTCGGCCGGCAGGGCGGGCGCGGGAGGCTGTTTGTTCCAGCGAATCTCTTCCAGGTAATCGCGAACGTATTGTTTGTCGTAGGACTCCTGCGATCGTCCCGGCGCGTACTTATCGGCGGGCCAGAAGCGGGAGGAATCCGGCGTGAGCACCTCATCCGCCAGGGTGATCCCCTGGGCGGTGCGTCCAAACTCAAATTTGGTGTCGGCGATGATGATCCCGCGCTGGCGGGCGTAAGCGGCAGCCTTTCGGTAGATACGCAGGGTGATGTCGCGCAGGTGGCTGGAGGTTTCCACCCCCAGAATCTCGCACATCCGCGCAAACGAAATGTTTTCATCATGGCCGCTCACTGCCTTGGTGGCTGGAGTGAAGATGGGCTCCGGGAAGGCATCGGACTCACGCAGCCCAGCCGACAGTTCGATGCCGCAGACCTTGCCTGTCGCCTGGTACTCCTTCCAGGCAGATCCTGAAATGTAGCCTCGCACGACGCACTCCACCGGAAACATCTCGGCGCGCTGCACCACCATCGACCGGCCGCGCAACTGGTCGGCATATTTCTGCAGGGCTTGGGGATAGCGCTCCACATCCGCAGTGATGACGTGGTTGGGAACGATGTCAGATAGGAAGTCGAACCAGAACAGCGAAATCTGGCTTAGGACGCGGCCCTTGTGGGGAATGCCGGTGGCGAGCACATAGTCGAAGGCGGAAATTCGGTCGGTGGCGACGAACAGCAGGCTCTCGTTATCGATCTGGTAAACATCGCGCACCTTGCCGCTGGCGTGAAGGTGGAGGTCTGGGAAATCAGTTTGTAAGATTACGGGATCAAGAAGTTTGGGGCTCATGTTTGGAATTTTACAGGCTAAGGAGCGAGGCGTATTTTAGACTGTCAGAAATTTTTGTCAACCGCAGAGATTACAGAGTGGAACTAGAGCCGTATCCTGTTGAGAAGGAATGCATTGGCCGCCAAGGGTTGCGTCCAAACGGGAAAGAACTGAGAATTGCCGCCAAGTCGTTGTGGAAAAGCTGAGGACGAGAGTGGATATCGTGGACAGCAAGTTCTTAGCCGCGTCCCCGTCCCACACCTATCTGACCTGCACTGTGATCGTTAGGCTGCCCCAAACCTCACTGAGACCAGTTTTGAAACTCCGGGCTCCTGCATGGTGACTCCATAAAGCACCGGGGCGATGCTCATTGTCTTTTTGCTGTGCGTGATGAGCACGAACTGGGTCTTGATGCTCATCTCTTTCACCAGCTCGGTGAAGCGGCCGATGTTGGCTTCGTCCAGCGGAGCGTCGACTTCGTCGAGGATGCAGAACGGGCTGGGCGTGTACTGGAAGATGCCGACCAGCAAGGCCAGCGCGGTGAGGGCCTTCTCGCCGCCGGAGAGCAGCAACACACTCTGCAGGCGCTTGCCCGGAGGAGAAGCGACTACGTCAATGCCGCTCTCGGCGGAGTTTTCTTCGTCGGTTAGCTTCATGAAAGCGTGGCCGCCACCGAAGAGTTTCTTGAAGGTGGCCTGGAAGTTTTCATTGATTTTGGTGAAGGCTTCCTGGAACTTCTGGCGCGAGACTTCGTCGATCTCGCGGATAGTCGCGGTGGTGTTCTCGATGGAGGAGATGAGATCCTTGCGTTGGGCGTCGAGGAACGTGTGCCGCTCGGCGGTTTCGCGGTACTCTTCGAGCGCCATCATGTTCACGGGACCCATGGCCTCCAGCTTGGCGCGCATCTCGCGATACGCCTGATCGCATGTCGCGAGTTCGTCGCCAGTGACCAGGTCGAGTGTGGTGTCGGCCAGCAAGGTGACACGCTCGATTCCGAGCTCGTTCAGGCACGTTTCCGCCATGTACGTGGCGTCAGCTTGCAGCTTGGCGGCGGCGGCTTGTAGCTCGCCGCGACGGTCGCGGGCCTGGTCGAGGAGTTGGCGGGCGTGGCGGAGAAGCTCGTCGATTTCGGCGAGGCGGGCACGGAGTTGGTCCTTTTCGAATTGCAGCAAGCCCTCGCGGGCTTGGCCCGCGTTGCGCTCGGCGGCAAAGTCGGCGGATTGCTGCTCGAGTTGCAGATTCTCGGCTTCACGCTGCAGCTTTTCGGCCGCAGCCGCTTCGATCTGCGAAGCGAGGGCATGCAGCCGTTCGTTCATTTCGGCGAACAGGGAATCGATGCGTCCGAGCACGGCGGTTGCCGAGCGATGGCGCTCTTCTAACGCCGCGACCCGAGCGACGCGTTCCGAGCTGCTTTGGGCGGCGTCTTCGCGACGCTGACGCAGCGCTCCAAGAGACACCTGGGCGGCGGCGATCCGCTGCTCGACTTGGGCGCGAGTCTGTTCGAGTGTGGCGATCTCCACCTGGCGCGCGGCGATGATCGATTCCTGCTCCGAACGCTCAGCGGTAAGTCGTTGCAACTCAGCCCCTGAAATGCTCATGCGATCGGTGACGCGGGCCATCTCCGAATCGAGTTGCTGCAGCATATGGCCTGAAGTCATCGACTGATGTTCGGCCTCCCGCTTTTCGCCTTCGAGACGATCGAGCAGGGAAGTGAAGTCTTTTATCTCTCGGCCCAGCGTGAGCACTCGCATTTCTTCTTCACGAAGAGCGCGCTCCAGGTCTTCGAGCTGGCGGAGAACTTCGCGGAGTTCACGTTTCATCGAAAGCGGGCCCTCGGAGCGCTGTTTGCCGCCAGTGACGGTCACGTTGTGGAAGCATTCTCCGGACTGCGAAAGGAAGAATGCGTCGGGATTCTCCAGGGCGAGACCGCGCGCGGTGTCGGATCCGGGAACGATGTAGCCATCGCGAAGCTTCGGCAGGATCACTTCCAGCGACTTTCCAAATCCGTCGAGAACGCGGATGGTGTGCTTCAGCGGAACGATGGAAGCCGTAGGCGGTGCGCAGTGCGCGGCTTCGTCGAGGATGAAGGAAAACTTGGCCTGCGAATCCTCGGGATGCACCAGGAAGGTCGCCCTGCCGTCGACGTCGCTGCGCAGCAGGCGGAGGCCTTCGTCGGCAGCGTCCCAGGATTTGACCACGATGTAGTTCAATTCGTCGCGCAGGAAGTCTTCGACCACGCGCTCAAAGCGCGGCTCGACCTCAAGAAAATCGGCGAGCACGCCGACCGGTGCGAGGCCGCTCTGCATTACTCCCGACTGGAAAAGGCGCCGAACCGATTCGGTCGAGTATCCATGTTCAGCGATGACGGCTTCTAACGATCCCTTCTTGCCGAGGGCCGTGGCAAATTCAGCGCGGAGCAGGTCGAGATGAGTCTTGGCCTTCGTTTCTTCGAGACGCTTGGCCTCAAGCAAGCGGCGAAGCTGGCTGATCTCTTCGCTGATTCCGGCGACGCGCTGGGTCACGGTTTCGAATTCGAGAGCTAGCTGTCCACGCTGGCCGCCGAAGGCTTCCACCTGGAGATTCGCGCTGCTGATTTCATCTTGCAGACGCCGGGCTTCGCGATCCGCGCCCGCGAGGCGCTCTTCGGCCTGAGCGAGTTGATTGCGAAGCCGCGAGGCCGACGATACGGTGTCAAAGATCGCGACGCGAGACTCTTCCTGCTGGTGTTCGAGTTCGGCGAGCGCAGTTGTCGCCGCCGCGGCTTCCTGCTGGGATAACGCGAGTTCGTGCCGGGCTGCCGCCAGATCGGCGGCGGCGGATTCGAGCACTTGCCGGTTGGCATCGCGCTCGGCCTCAAGCGCGGTCAATCGATGACCGGCCTGGGCTAGTTCCGCTTCGGCTGAGGCAGAGCGAACCACCAGTTCGGCGCAGCGTTCATCGTTGTGGCGGCGGCGGGCGCGGGCGCGATCGATTTCCAAGTCGATCTGGCTGAGGCGATCACGATTCTCGCGCAGTTCGGTCTCGATGGCGTAGCCGCGTTCCGTGCCTTCGCTGTGTTCCGATTCGAGTTGCTGCACAGCTTCGGTGCGCTGCTGCATGTCCTCGGCCAGGGCGTTGAGTTGGGCGTCGAGTTCGGTATTCTCCTGCTCGATCGCGGCGAATTTGCTGGCCAGGACTACGCGCAGCTGTGCCCGCATCTCATCGCGCAGCTTGGCGTAGCGCTCGGCTTTGGAGGCCTGGCGCTTCAAAGAATTCATCTGTCGCGTGACTTCGTCGAAAATATCGTTCACGCGGGCGAGATTCAGCTTGGCATCTTCGAGGCGAGCTTCGGCGAGGCGCTTCTTGGTTTTGAATTTCGTGATTCCCGCCGCTTCTTCGAGGATCGCGCGGCGATCAGTGGGGCGGCTGCTGAGAATCTGGCCGATGCGTCCCTGTTCGATCAGGGCGTAGGTCTCTGGTCCCAGGCCTGTGCCCATGAAAAGTTCCTGAATATCGCGCAGGCGGCAGAGTTTGCCATTGAGCAAGTATTCGCTGTCGCCGGAGCGGAACAAGCGGCGCGTGACTACGATTTCGCCCGCGCGGAACTGCTGCTGATTGAATTTGCGGCGACGGATCTTGAGCACGACTTGAGGTGCGCCGCTGACCGCGGCTGAAATCGCAATGGGAACGACCGCGTGGATCGGCAAGGCAAATGCCGGTTCATCGTCGGGGAAGGCGACCGCCAACGTGTTTACTTTCGAGCGCGGGATCTCCACTTCTTCAGTCTTGCCGGGCTGGGCGTCTTCCACGGCACGCTCAGTTTCTTCGGCGGCGCGGGCGCGGATGGCGGCTTCGTCCCAGTCCTCGGCTGGACGTCTTGACAATGCGGCGCTGACCGGAAGCTCGTCCTGGATGTCGATCTCAGTGGGCGCGTCGGCGTCTGGACCGGGATATTCTTCCGGGTCGATCAGGGTCAGCGACACCTCGGCCATTCCGGTGGGCTTGCGGTCGCGCGTACCGGCGAAGATCACATCTTCCATGCGCGATCCGCGGAGGGTTTTCGCGGACTGCTCGCCCAGCACCCAGGAGATGGCGTCGGCAATATTGGACTTGCCGCAGCCGTTGGGGCCGATGATGGCGGCGATGCCGTCCCCATGGAACTTGAGGTCGGTGCGGTCGCAAAACGATTTGAATCCCAGAATCTGAAGCCGCTTCAGTTTAAGCAACGTAAACTCCTTGGGAAAAGCAGTTGCCGGTGGCCAGTTGTCGGTGGCCAGTTGTTCGTGGTGGTGCGTGCCGGCCTGTTTACCAGACGGATACCTCCAGCGCCGAAACGGTGCTTGCCCAGACTAATTCCGTCCCCGGCTGGGTTGGACGGGCACAAATTACAGCTACTGTAACGGTGAAATTGGGCCGGGGTCAAGCAATATAACACTATATATTGTATGGCCTTAAGAGCGAGCGCGCTGGGTTGCACACACATTGCAGCAGATACCTGGTTCTTGGGTGAGGGAAGGGCGAGGTGGGAGAACCGCGAGAGCAGAATTATGGTAGCGCAACTGCGAGGAGGAAACAACGCACGTTTTGGATTGGAGTCTCCGCCTTTCCGAAGTTCACCAATCCTCGGCCCGACGTCCCGCTCAAGGACACGACACGGTGAAGCGATTAACCGACGCGCCAGCCCATCCCAGTCCGTTGTTTGGGTAAGCTGTGTAGAGGATGTAAAACTGCTTGCCTAAAACGCTGGGGTCATCTCCCAGGCCGGCAAAAGCGACGTAAACGCTGGGCTGCTCCGGAGCGTTGCGGAAGTCATAGAAGAGAGTAAGGGGCGACCAGTTCATGCCGTCAGGAGATTCGGTGTAGTAGACAACGACTCCCGCGTTGATGAGCAACTGATAGCGATGCACATAGGCGTTATAGGCAACCTCGATCGTGCCGCCGTATGGAGTCTGCGTGTCCAGGTCCTTGGAGTAACCGCCTAAACCCTGATCCAGATTCCAGCCGTCGTAGTATTTCTGAAAGGCAACGGCGTGGGGTGTGTTGGCGAAGGCCGCGTCCAGCACGGCTGCAATCGGTGCGCGGGCCACGGAAAAGGAGGTGACGGTATTCCCCCAGTGGGTGCTGCCGTTGGCCCGCCAGTCGGGAAAAAAGATATAGAAATACTTGCCGTCGGGGGAGACGACGAGAGTCGAGTCGCCGATGTCGAAGCCGTCCAAATCAGTGCGGTAAGCCTGATTGACGCGAATGATCTCGCCGAGATCAGTCCAGCTCATGCCCTCGTCGGAAGATGCGGCCAGCGCCAACACTGCGTAGAAGCTCTGGGTAGCAACGGTAGGAATTTCTGCGTGGTAGACCATCAGGAGTTTTCCCGCTCCTAACTTGTCCTGTGGAACCTTGTAGACCGGTCCACCGCCCATATAGTCATAACTCTGGTAGAACGGATTGACCGCCGGATCAGGATTGGCATTGATGGTTACATCAACGGGAGGAGCGGAGCCGAGCGGGTTGTCGAGCGTTCCGAGAGTGCGGGTGATGGATCCATACTTGTTGTTTCCGTACCAGTGTCCCTGCCAGAGATGGCGGGCGTGGTGGGCGCCGTCGCTGCCGAAAAACGCGTAGCCGCTGCCGGTTTTAATGACGCCCAACGGAGTGTCCGGCCAGGCGAAGCCGTTTGCGGTGTCGGTGAGCGGCGGCTGGGCGATGTCTCCGGCGGCTTCGCGTTGGGCGGGAGTCACCAGAACTTGGTTCGCTAGAATCTTGGGCGAACAGAGTGCGGTGACGGTTTGTGCGCTGGCCAGTGTAGAGAAACCCGCCAGAATGCCGCAAAGCGTGATAAGGGTTGAAACTAAGGAAACTCCGCGGCTTGTTGGCATAAATCCTCCGGTTAAGAAGAAAGAACACCGGGATGGGTTGGATGTTGCGGGGCCGAGCCTCGCGGTCGGACGGGCGTGGCGTGAGAATTGCCCGAGCGGCCGTCCTCATGTGAAAGCCTTATTTTCCTCCCAGCTTCTCAAAAAACAGGCAGATCGTCTCGATCCCATGGTGAAAGTTGGGGATGTGAAACTTTTCGTTCGGAGCGTGCAGGTTGTCGTCGGGAAGGCCGAAACCCATCATTACGCTGGGGATTTTCAGGCCGTCCTGAAAGTCGGTGACGATAGGAATCGATCCGCCGCTGCGGATGAAGACGGTTTCTTTCTTGAATGTGTCGTGCAGCGCTTCCGTAGCAGCCTTAATGTAGGGATTGTCGGTGCCGACCACGCAGGCTGGACCTTTGCTGTGCACTTTGATCTTCGTCTCGATGCCTTTGGGCGTTAACTTCTTCACGAAGTTCGTGTAGCGCTTCATGATGTCGTCGGGGTCCTGGTTGGGCACCAGGCGCATGGAGACTTTCGCTGCAGCTTTGGCTGGGATCACGGTCTTGGCTCCGGCGGCGATAAATCCTCCGGGCATGCCGTGCACTTCGAGCGTAGGGCGGGCCCATGTGCGATACAGAACTGAATATCCAGGCTCGCCGGTGAGAACCTTCGAGCCGACTTCCGTCTTGCGATAGTGCTCCTCGTTGAAGGGCAGGCGCTTCCAGGTTTTCAGTTCGTCTTTGCTGGGGGCTTTCACACCCTTGTAGAAGCCGGGGATCAGCACATGACCCTTGGCGTCCTTCAGTTTGCTGATGATTTCGATTAGAGCGAAGAAGGGGTTGGGCGCGGCGCCGCCGTAGACGCCGGAGTGCAGGTCGGTCATGGCGCCGACGGCTTCGATTTCAGTGTAGACAAGACCGCGCAGGCCTACGCAGAGCGTGGGAAGATTTGGCGCGAAAAGTTCGGTGTCGCATACCAGCGCGAAATCGGCCTTCAGCTTGGCTTTTTGCTTGCGGACATACTCGGCGATGGACTCACCGCCAACTTCTTCTTCACCCTCAAAGATGACCTTCACGTTGATGGGCAGTTTACCGTTGCCGGATTTCATGAGTGATTCGAGGGCCTTCACTTCCATCCAGAGCTGGCCTTTGTCGTCGACTGCGCCCCGCGCGTAAATGTTGTTGTTGCGTTCGGTGGGCTCGAAGGGCGGAGTCTTCCATTCGTCGAGAGGATCGGGCGGTTGCACATCGTAGTGCGCGTAGCAGAGGACCGTGGGCTTTCCCGGAGCGTGCAGCCAGTCGGCGTAGAGGAGAGGGTGGCCTTTGGTGGCGATGACTTCAACGTTCTCCATCCCGATGCGGCGAAGTTCGTTGGCCACGAAGTCAGCAGCCCGTTGCACGTCGGATTTGTGCTCGTCCAGCGTGCTGACGCTGGGGATGCGGAGAAGGTCCTTCAGTTCGCTGATGAAACGTTGCTGATTATTGCGGGCAAAATCGACTGCGGGAGAAGCCATGGTGGATCCTTTCTTGATCGAGGGCGCGACGGTGCGACTGATGCGGATGCGGAAAACGTTCCAGTATACCCGAAGGAATCAGGCTGGACGGCTCTTCCCATGCGAGCCTTCCTAGTTGGAGAATCTGGCTGGGGAGAACGGTTTGAGATCGTACTTGCAGTTGCTTCCTGTGATCACTTCCGCCATGACCTGCGCCGTTATCGGAGCCAGGAGAATGCCGTCGCGAAAATGGCCGGTTGCAACGTAGTAGCCGGGCGTGGCGGTGGCGCCGAGAATCGGCAACGCGTCGGGAGTTCCGGGACGCAGCCCCGCCCAGTCCTCAAGAATCTTCGCATTCTGCAGCTCTGAAATCATCGCGATCGCAGCGCGGTGAAGACGCTGAATCGTGGCCACGTCGGTGCGCTTATCGAAGCCCGCCTCCTCTACAGTGGTCCCGACCAGGATTCTTCCGTCGCTGCGCGGGATCAGATAGACCTCAGGCGAACGAATGACATGCTTCAACAAACTGCGAGAAGGCGAAGCCAGGTATAGCATTTGTCCCTTCACCGGGCGGGTGGGAAAGGCGTGAGGCGCGATCTGGCCAGACCATGCGCCGGCGCAATTGACAACCTTCGGCGCAAGAAATGACGTCTTCTTCGTGGCCACTCCGCTGACGTGGCCATCGGAGACATTCACTGCCGTCACCTCATCTCCCGAGGACATGTCTACACCGCGGCGCTTCGCCGCTTGAAGAGCGGCAGCCGTGAGACCCCGCGGTTCGACGCTGCGTTCCTTCAGATAAAAAGCGGGCCGATTCAAATCCGCCAGCGCGCGCTCGAGTTCAGCCAGGGGCGCGGGAATCAACTCGGGAAAGTCCGCCGGGATGAATCCCGGGCTCTCGTGCGCCTGTTTGGGCGGAGGAAACACGATCGTTCCCTGATCGCGCAGGTCGACGTGCATTCCCGACTCGACCTCCAGTTCATGCACGAATTCCGGATACATGTGTGCGCTGGCGGTTGCCAGTGGTTGTAGGGCGCCCAGCGTTTCGAGAGGAGAATCCACCAGCATGCCGCCGGCGGCATGTGAAGCTTCCCGGCCCGGTTCGCCTCGCTCGACGACCAGAACACTCGCGCCCTTTTTGCGGAGTCCAATCGACAGCGAGAGTCCGATGATGCCGCCTCCGATTACGATTACATCCCAATTCCTCACCATCGCATTGTAAAGGACCGTCCAGCCGGACGAATCTCGCTGCACTCGCGTTACTTTCGTGACCGGGCCCGCATACCTCTTGTTATACGATCCACGCCTGCTGCCACCTATAATTCGGTCAAAGACAAAGAAGAATATTTTAAGAGCGAGAAGCCTCAAGGTTGTTGTCGGACTGCACTCCAAGAGGGGTTCCTGGAAACGTATGTCGAAGTTGAGCAGGAGACCGGCAGACACTTCCTCGGCCGCATCCGCGTGGCTCTATGGCCCGTGGCTTGATCTGGTCGTTGGCTGCGGTGCGTGGTCGGTTCCCCTATTGCTCCTTTCCTATTTTTCGATGGCCTCCAGCACGCGCGTATGGGCCGTTGCCTTCTATGCCTTGGCGCTCTTTTTCAACTATCCGCACTACATGGCTACGATTTACCGGGCCTACCATCGTGCCGAAGACATCCAGAAGTATCGGATATTCACCGTCTATACGACGGCGCTGGTTCTGCTGACCGTGATCCTTTCGCACTTCTGGCTGCGCATTCTTCCTTGGATATTCACGATCTATCTGACCTGGAGTCCCTGGCACTATAGCGGACAAAATTACGGTCTGTTTATGATGTTTGCCCGGCGCGCCGGAGCGAACCCAAGCAAAGCTGAACGTAGCGCACTCTACGGCGCCTTCATTACCTCTTATCTGATTCTTTTTCTTGGGTTCCACACGGGAGCGTCATCGGATCCTTTATTCATTTCGCTTGGCATTCCCGCGGTGGCAGGCCGTTGGGGACAGATCGTACTGGGCGCAGCTTTCGTGACGCTCTCGATCTACGGCTTGTCGGAACTGGTGGCCGCTTTGGGATGGCGAAAGCTGCTGCCATGCCTGACGCTATTCTCATCCCAGTTTCTCTGGTTTCTGCTGCCCGCGGCCATATCGCTGATAAAAGGAATAGGGATCCCGCAGAGCCGCTATAGTTCCGGCGTGCTTGCCGTCATGCATTCGGCGCAGTACCTCTGGATTACGAGTTACTACGCGCGTCGTGAGGCGTCGGCCTCGCCGGGCCGAAGCTGGCGTCCCTTGGCCTATTTCGGGGTGTTGGTCGCAGGGGGAATCGCGTTGTTCGTCCCCGGACCCTGGCTGGCCAGTCGTGTCTTCCACCACGATTTCAGCGCCAGTTTTCTTATCTTCACGGCACTCGTGAACCTCCACCACTTTGTTCTCGACGGCGCTATCTGGAAGCTTCGTGATGGCAGGATCGCATCCCTACTGCTCAACTCGCGAGACCACCTGGCTAGAGCCGCCTCGGGGGCGGGAGGCCGGCTGTCGGCAGCATGGTCGTGGCTCTCGGGAAGTGCCGCAAGCGCGCGCTCTCTGCGGGTTAGCGCTGCCCTTCTGCTCCTCGCCTGTGGGACGGTCGACCAGGTGCGCCACTACCTCGCGCTCCGCTCCGATGATGTCCGTGATCTGCAGCGTGCCGCATCCCTTGACTCGTTTGATGGCCCCTTGCAGATGCGTCTGGCGCATCGAGAGCTGGAGGATGGCCATCCCCAGGAAGCCGAGGCGGCGTGGAGAAAGGCGATGCAGTCGAATCCGGCCGATCCGGCGCCGCGTCAGGCTCTGCTCCGCTTCTTGATCGAGCGAAATCGCTTCGATGAAGCCTTTGACCTGACGAAAACATCCCTCGACTACACCCCGCGAGATGCAAATCTTCTAATGGACCTCGGACTCCTTGCCTTGCGCCGCGGTCAGCCCGCTCAGGCCGTGGATAGCTGGAACCGGGCGATTGCCATCGACCCTGGCCGAACCCTCGCGCATCTTTATCTGGCGAACGAACTCGATCACGAAGGCAAAGCGGAGGCTGCCGCCGGGCATTACAAGTCATTCTTGGGAATAGTCGCGCAGCAGCGAGGAGTGAAGCGCCCGGAGCCGGAGAAGATCATTGCTATCGTGCTTCGCATGGCAGATTGCCAGGCGCGCGCGTCCCAGGCGGCACAGGCCGTTGAGTCTTACGAGTTGGCAGCAAAAATTGCGGCTCAGACCAAACAAACCAAACTAGAGAGCATAGCCAACGTGAATGAAGCCGCCCTGCAAGGGGAAGCCGGCAAAGTGGGCCCGGCACTGCAGCTTTATCAGCACGCCCTGCGTTTAGATGACTCGATTGCCGACCGGAAGTCCAGCGCTGAAGATTGGTTCTCCTACGGCCGTTTTCTCGACCATGCGGGGTTTCCTTCCCGGCTGGTTTACGCATGTTTCGTGAAGTCTGCAAGGCTGCAGGACTCTCTCCCTGACGCACCGCAGCGAGAGCTTCTGACCGAGGCCAGCAAACAAGCCGAAAAGCGAGTTGGAGCAGAAGCAGCCGGCATCCATCGCGATCCGGAACCCCTTCTGAGTGAAGCCTTGGCGCTGCACCGTGAATGAGAGCACGGCCGCACCTCCTTCTCTTCTAAGGAATTCATCAGCGTGTTTGTCGCGGGCCGCGCGGATCGGGTTCCCCTGGGCCATTTGACACTGCGGCCCTTGTGCTAAACAATTAAACGACCAAACAGGCTGAACGGTTCAATCCTCGGAGGAACTATGCCGGAAGAAGGCGAACAGATACAAACTGAACATGTTGATCAGCAGTCGAGTGCAGGGAAGTGGATTCTGGTTTTTGTGGCGATCATTTTTGTCGCCGCATCGGTTTATGCGTTTGTGACCACGCAACAGCACGTCGAGAAACTGACCAAGGATCTGAGCGCGAGTCAGGCACAGGTCGGGGAACTGCAAAAGCGTATGCAATCCGCCGAAGCTCAGGAAGAGACGCTGGGTGCGAAGCTTGGAATGACCAAGAAAGAACTGGCTCAGCGCGCCGCCGAACTCCAAGCGCAACAGAAGGCCGCCGTAAACCGCCTGGAGAAAGAGGAGAAGGAACAGATCGGCCAGGTGAGCGGGGAAGTGGCTGGGGTCAAGTCCGACGTGGGCGGAGTTAAAACCGACGTGGCCTCTACCAAAGCTGATCTGGAAGCGACCAAGGCGCGGCTTCAGAGTGCAGTGGGCGACCTGGGGGTGCAAAGCGGCTTGATCGCGCATACCGCCTCCGATCTGGAGGTTCTCAAGCATAAGGGCGACCGCAACTATTACGAATTCACTCTGCTGAAGGGGGCAAAGCCCCAACCGGTGGCCACGGTCAGCCTCCAGCTCAAGAAGGCAGATGCCAAGCGCGGCAAGTTCACGATGAATGTGAGCGCCGACGACAAGACCATCGAGAAAAAGGATCGCACTGTCGCCGAGCCGATTCAGTTCTACTCGGGAAGGGATCACTTGCTGTTTGAGTTGGTGGTTTGGTCGGTGGACAAGAACAAAGCCACGGGATATCTAAGCACGCCGAAGGGCGCGCCCACGCCGGTGACGGCCAATTGAACGGAGTGCTATTCCCGGCGGGTGGTCAGGTCGTGCTGCAGATCGCACTGCGCACTGGCGTGATCTACCTGGTCGTGCTGATTGGTGTGCGGCTCAGCGGCAAGCGTGAGGTCGGGCAGATGACGCCGTTCGATCTCACGCTGCTTCTCCTTCTTTCCAACTCCGTACAGAACGCAATGACCGGGCCGGACACGTCGCTGATCGGCGGCGTAGTGGCGGCTTCCACCCTGTTGCTGCTGAACTACCTGGTAGGCACGCTTTCCGGCTCCAGTCGCGGGTTTCGACGCGTGGTTGAGGGCGAACCAAGCCTCCTGATCCATGATGGAAAACCCATCGACTCGCACATGGCAAGAGAGCACGTCAGCATGGACGAACTGCAGCGCGCCGTGCGCGAGCATGGCATTGCGCAGTGCAGCGACGTGGCCTTGGCCGTTCTGGAGGTCGATGGCTCAATCAGCTGTCTCAAATATGATGAGATCAAGCCTGACGCCAATACCCACCTGGCGCGGCGGAGATTCATTCAGAAAAAATAACCCCTGACGGGATGACGCGCTCAATCAATCGGCACGAATTTCACACAGACAGGCTCAGCTACCTCCAACAGTTGGCCCGTCGGGGTCAGGCGTCCAGTTTGTAGGTCGATGCGGAAGATGACAATGTTGTCGGACTTTTCGTTGGCGGCAAACAGCAACGCACCTGTCGGGTCAATCTCAAAACTTCTAGGAGTCTTGCCTTTCGTGGGAGCGTATTCGATCAGCTTCAGCGTTCCTTTGTTCGCGTCGATGGCGAATACCGCAATGCTGTCATGCCCGCGGTTCGAGGCATAGAGGAACTTGCCGGAGGGATGTACTTGAATCTCGGCATCGTCATTGTGTTCTGAAAAGCCTTTGGGGAGAGTTGAGATCGTCTGCAGCGGACGAAGGACGCCTGCAGTCGCATCAAAACTGAAAACTGAGACCGTGGACTGCATTTCGTTAATCACATAGGCGTACTGGCCGTTGGGATGAAGCGCGAAATGCCTGGGACCGGCCCCAGGATCGGCCTTTCCGAACTGCGCGCCGTTGGGAATGAGTAAGCCCTTGGCGCTGTCAAAGCGGTAGACGAGCGACTCATCGAGGCCGAGGTCGTCCACGATTGCGAAACGGTTATCGGGCGATAAGTCGATAGAGTGCGCGTGCGGTCCTTCCTGGCGCTCCGGATTGGTGCCGTGGCCGGTATGCTGCACAAAGGCCGAAACCTCACCCAGGCGGCCATCCTCAAGCACCGGGAATACCGCCACGCTGCCTCCTGTGTAGTTTGCCACCAGAACGTACTTTCCAGTTTTGTCTACGGTGATGTAGCAGGGATCCGCGCCCTTGGACGCCACTTGATTCAACAGCGTTAGTTTGCCCGTCGCGCGATCAATCGCGAAGGCGCTGACCGCGCCACTCTTCTGGCCTTTGTGGGTGGTGACCTCATTGACCGCGTAAAGAAAGCGATGGCTTGGGTGCCCCGCAAGAAAGGAAGGATTAGTGGTTTCCGCTGCCAATCCGACGGAGGTCAGTTCGTCGGTATCCGGGTCGAAGCGATAAGCGTAGATGCCTTTGCTCTTGCTGCCTTCCTCCGTGTAGGTGCCGACGTAAACGAGATACTTGTTCTTGTGTGCGGCGGGTGACGCTCCTTCAGCAAAAAGCGCCAGCAGCAGGACTGCGAGCAGGAGTGCGGAGAGGTGGAAAGCGTGGCGGGTTGGCTTCGTTGCTCTATGGAATCGCATCTTGATAACTCTCGTGCAAGTGCAGGATAGACCGCTCGCCGGTTACTTGGTCAATACCACGGGCACCGGCTGGTCGTAGGGTTGGATGACCACACTCACGGAGCGACGCTGATTGAAACCTTCCATGGTCACGGGGAAACTGACGATCACGGTTCGCTTGACCTCCTGGCCGGGTTGCAGTTTGTCTTCGGGAGCAAGCGCACTCTGCGCATTTGCCTTCAGCGCCGGGAAGGCCTGATAGTAGCGGTCGAAATCGACCGCAGAGACTGCGTCGCTGCTTAGTTCTCCACTCGATGTCGCCAGCTTTGCCTGAACGCCGTGCACCCAAAGTGACTTCTCACGAGAGTTATGCAGCGTGAAGGTGAGGGCGACCAGCACGGCACTCTGGCCGGGAATTTCTACTGCAACTACGCTGTCAAGGGATCCGGCGGCCTGCGGCTTGGCGCGCTGGAGAAATGCTGCGATGCCTGCGATGATGAGTACGCCTGCCGTGGCCAGCAGCAGTACCTTTACCGGAGGCAGGTTGCGCTTGGCGGTTCCGAATTCGTCGGCAATGTTGATCGTTGGTCCACGTTGCGCGGTTTGAGGGGCGGTATTTGCGGCCGTGCTCGGAGTTGCAGGGGGAACGGGTGCAGGATTGATTGTTTGATCTGGCATGGATCCTTCGCTGCCTATCGATTCTACTCCTGGTGTTCGCGAAGCCGAACGCCGAAGCCCGAACGCCGAAGCCGACTTTAAGCCCACCCATGCTTCATCGCCTTGGCGAACATTTGCGCGGGCCTGGTATTCAAGACATCGTCCTTGGTCAGCCACGCCCGCCGCGCCTGCAGGATTCCGTAGCGGACTTTGTCGAGGTGCGAGGTGTGGTGGGAATCAGTATTGATCACGATCTTCACGCCTCGTTGCTTGGCTTGACGCAGATGCACGTCGTTAAGATCCAGACGATCGGGGTAGGAGTTCAGTTCCATCGCGACCTTGTGTTTTGCGGCCGCTGTAAGCACTGCGTCCATGTCGAAATGGTAGGCGTCGCGGCGAAGCTGCAGACGGCCCGTGGGATGGCCGATGATTGACGTGTTCGGATTCGCGACCGCTTTGAGCAGGCGCTCGGTCATCTTGGCCGGCTCCTGATTGAAAACGGAATGCACGCTGGCGATCACCACGTCCATCTGGGCCAGCACATCGTCGGAAAGATCGAGGTCACCATCGGCCAGGATGTCCACTTCGATTCCAGCAAAGATGGTAATGCCATCGATCTTCTCGTTCGCCGCGCGGATTCGCTGAATGTGTGCCACCGCGCGCTTGTCATCGAGGCCGTTGGCGAAGGCCAGGTTTTTGGAATGGTCGGTGATGGCCATGTATTTGTAGCCGTGCGCCTTGGCGGCTTCGGCCATTTCTTCGATGGTGTTCTTGCCGTCGGTTTCGACGGTGTGCATGTGCACGTCGCCCTGAAGGTCTTCCAAAGTGATTAGAGTGGGCAGCGCGTGTTTTTCGGCCGCATCAATCTCGCCCAGATTTTCGCGCAGTTCAGGAGGAATGTAGTCGAGCTTGAGCTTCGCGTAGATTTCTTCTTCGGTCTTGCCGGAGACTGGCTTCTCCGTTTTGAGATCGGCGAGGCTGTACTCGTTGAGTGTGTAACCCATCTTGAGAGCGCGCTGGCGCAGGGCAACGTTGTGGGCTTTCGAGCCGGTGAAATATTGCATGGCCGCGCCGAACGACTCCGGAGGCAGCAGGCGAACGTCCACTTGCATGCCGCTGCGCAGGCGGAAGCTGATCTTGTTATCGCCCCGCGCAATCACGTCCATCAGCGGCGGATATTTCGACACATACTCTATCGCACTTGCGCGCGTGTCGTCGCAGCACGCAGAGCCGGTCACCAGAATGTCCAGATCGCCGACGGTTTCGCGGCCACGTCGCAACGAGCCTGCGGGCGTAATGCGGTCAATGCCGGGAAACTTCGCCAGATATTCGGTCAGCTTTGTCGCCTCATCCTCGGCGGCATCGATGAGAAATCGGCCCGAGATTCGGCGGTAGTCTTCGATCGCCTTGAGCAGTTTCTGTTCGTGCTTCTCGCCCATGCGCGGCAGTTCGCGGATCTTGCCCTCGCGCGCCAGCTTCTCCACGCCATCGACGTCGCAGATCTTGTACGCGCTCCAGATCAGCGCAATCGTCTTCGGCCCCAGCCCCTGAATCTTCAGCAACTGAAGCATCGATGGGTGATATTTCTTGAGGAGGTCGGCCTGAACGGCGAGCGTGCCGTCTTTGAACAGCTCTTGCAAATTGACCAGCATGCCCTTGCCGATGCCCGCGATTGCCAGCACCTTCTTCGGTTCGCCGATGATGTCTTTGATCTGCTCGGTATTGTTCTCAATGGCCTGGGCGGCGTTGCGGTAAGAGCGGATGCGGAAGGAATCCTGACTGTCGATTTCGAGCAGGTCCGCGGTTTCGTAGAGAATGTTGGCGATCGCCTTGTTGTCCACGGACTAAAGATTAAACAAGATTGGAGCGCAGTGCCAGCCGTAGGAGCAAGAGGAGAGCCGTCGACAAAAACAAACCACTCACCGGGCCGCACTGTCTTCTGAACGGCCGTGCGACAGCGGAGAATCTAAGTGATATGCCACCTCAGGCGCTCTTCGTAACGTTGGCCGCCTGTGGTCCCTTTTGGCCGTCGGCGATTTCGAACTCCACCGTATCGCCCTCCTGCAGGCTCTTGTAGCCCTCGGAAGTGATTGCGCTGTAATGTACAAAAACGTCGGGACCATCCGCGCGCCCGATGAACCCGTAGCCTTTGGCGTTATTGAACCACTTGACGGTGCCTTTCAGACGTTCCACGTACCCCCTCTTTCCGCACGTCTTTCAGATGGGGGGCCCAAAGACGTGCCCGCATAGGATGCATTTTGGAGCGATTAAGGATGGGGTGTCAAGGCGAAATGGTTGCAGGCGGGGCGGGGACGGAGCGCCTCGCTGCGCTCCGCTGGACAGCCGAGGGCCTGTTGAGCCTGCCGAAGGGCACCTATCGAGGCATGAGTATTCCTACCGCCGGACCTGGTGGTCAAGCCACAGTATCGAGGAGATGGTCTTCGCGTCTCGAATCGTGCCATTCAACACCATACGAACCGCGGCTGGAAGGGAAACCATGCGTTTGTGGATCACTTCGTCATCTTCGGGCTGGGCCTCGCCAACGCGAAGGCCGGTGGCCATATAAACAGACATGGTCTCGGCAACGAATCCGGGGCTGGCGTAGAAGTTTAGAATGCGCCGCCAGTGGGTGGCAGTGTATCCGGTTTCCTCGAGGAGTTCCCGGCGGGCTGCGGGAAGCGGTTTTTCGCCGGGATCGATACGCCCGGCAGGTAGCTCCCAGAGATAACCGTTCGCAGCATGGCGATATTGGCGCTCCAGCAGGACGCGCGGCGTGGATCGCGATTCGTCGACCGCCAGCACCACCACCGAGCCAGTGTGGTGAATGATATCGCGACTAGCGCGCACGCCTCCGGGTTCCTGCACGTCGTCCGTGGTCACCCAAAAAACCGGGCCGCGATACACCGTGCGCGAAGAAATCAAGCGTGCCTTAGCCTTGGAACCCTTGGTGGACTTGACTGGCTTTGGCTTGGACTGCCGAAACTTGGGCATGAGACCAATATAAAGCACGGCTTCCGGCTCTCGGCTTTGGACAGGAAACTGGCACGGCGATCCGGGGATCAGACTGTGATTCTGCTATCCTGCCGGGCATGTCTGGAAAGTGGTCGGCAAAGCCACGTATCGCCATTGTGGGTGCGGGAAACCTGGCCAGCGCACTGGCTATTTCGCTGCGCGGAGCGGGGTTCGAGATTGAGCAAATTGTTTCACGCGCGCAGGTTGCTTCCTCGCAGCGGGCGCGGCGGTTGGCCCGCGAGGTCGGGGCGGCCGCCCTGGCAGTTGCGCGGGCGAAGATTCGGGTGGAGGTTGTTTGGTTTTGCGTTCCCGATGGAGCGATTGCGAGCGCGGCAGCATCCCTCACGGGAGCGGCTGATTGGAAGGGTAAAGTCGCGTTGCATTCCAGCGGCGCTCTGACCAGCGACGAACTTGCCGTCCTGCGGCAGCGAGGCGCTGCCGTTGCGTCAGTGCATCCCCTGATGACTTTTGTGCGGGGCTCGCGTCCCCCGCTCGCGGGCGTACCATTCGCCATCGAGGGAGATCAGAGAGCAGCTCGGACCGCACGCGCCATTGTTCTGAATTTGCGCGGACAGCCCTTCACGATCCGCAAAAAGGGGAAAGAGGCCTACCACGCCTGGGGAATGTTTGCCTCGCCCCTGCTGACTGCCTTGCTGGCGGCCAGCGAGCGCGTCGCGGTGGCCGCCGGCGTTAGTCGAAATGCAGCCCGGGAACGAATGCTGCCGATTCTCAAGCAAACGCTGGCCAACTACGCGCGGCTGGGCGCGGCGGGGTCGTTCAGTGGTCCCATCGCCCGCGGAGACGTGGCGACGGTACGCAGGCATCTCAACGTATTGCGAAAGGTTCCCGGAGCTCGGGACGTCTACGTCGCTCTGGCGTGCGCGGCGCTGCGAGACTTGCCCGCGAAGAATCGGGCGGCTCTAGAGAAACTGCTGAAGTAACGGTTGTCATCCCGAGCGGAGTTTACCGTCCGTTTTACCGCGGACTGAGCCTTACGAGCTGAATAAGTGGCCAAGCTTTTCTTTCTTGGTCTTTAGGTACTCTTCGGCGTGCGGACTGGGCTCGACTTCGCACGGTACGCGCTCCACGACTTCGACACCGGAGCGTTGCAGCGCCTCTACCTTTTCAGGATTATTCGAGAGCAGGCGAATTCTGGTTACGCCCAACGCCTTGAGCATCTGGCCCGGGAGCGCAAAATCGCGCTGGTCAGCCTTGAATCCCAGCTGCTCGTTAGCCTCGACCGTGTCCAGCCCGGAATCCTGCAACTCGTAGGCCTGCAATTTCGCCATAAGGCCAATGCCACGGCCTTCCTGCTGTTCGTAAATCAGAATCCCTGCCCCCAGGTCGCGAATCATCGACAGGGCCATCTCCAGCTGTTGTCGGCAGTCACAGCGCAGCGAATGAAAAACGTCGCCGGTGAGGCACTGGGAGTGAACCCGCACCAACGGAGGAGTGGAGTGAACATCGCCCATCACCAGCGCGACCGCTTCCTCGACCTCGTTTCCATCCGAGCCGGATGGTGCGCGAAAGCCATAGATCCGGAACTTGCCCCAGCGCGTGGGAAAATCCGCGGATGCGATCTGTTGAACTGTATTGGCGGTCACAGTTTGATTATAGCGGCTGCACCGGAAGGCGAGCCTGTTGCACGAGTGCGACTTAGCCTCGTGCCTTGAATGGGAAAATGGCATCTTGCTTCGACGAAATGGGGGATCCATTGTGAGTAGCGGGCTGAAAGCGCCAGTTCTCGAGCGCCGCCAGGCACTTGTTGTCGATCGCCGACCCAAGGCTCTGCAAGACCGTCTTGCGGACGATTTCTCCTTTTTCGTCGATCGTGATTTCGATGACGACTTTACCCTCGGAGTCCGGTCGTTCCCACGGGTAGACAACCGGATCGGAAGTAGAGATGGGCAGAGCCGGACGAATCTCATCCCCGTACACCGGGCCGCCGGGTAAAGTTCCGTAGGGAAGTCCGGCAGGTGAGCCATGCCCCAGCTTGGAGAGCGTTGCTGCCTTCGAGTTGTCCTCAGACATGGATGAAGAGAGCGGGGCATGTGGCAGGGGCAGCTTGGCCTGCGTAGAGATTGGTCTCCAGGTCAGCGTCTCGTGCCCCAGGCGCTGGCGGCGATAGACCTGAGTCGCGCTGTCTGATGAACTGGTGGTGCTATCGTCAGGGACCTGGGTAGGGAAGTAGAGTTTGGCGACCACTTTCCCGTTGCGTCCGAGCGCAATGGAAGTCGGCGTCAACAACTGCGGTTCCGGGGTGTGAAGCAGCCAGGCGAATAGCAGGCCGTGCAGCGCGAGCGAGCCCGCCAGCACTCCACGCTGCCTTCTTGATGCCCCGGGATTCAGTTGCGCAAACATCTCTGAGCAAACCGCCAGCCCACGATACTAACGTAAGGTTAGACGGACAATGGGGGCTTTCGTCAAGGCTCGTTTGTATCCTCTTTTACTGTAGTAACTGCCGCGGCGCGGGCTCATGGTGGTAGGGGATTAATCCGTATCGTGGTGCGGAGCAAGGAACGCTGGTAAAATAAATTGGCAGTCCAATATTTCACCCGCTTCATGGGGCTATAGCTCAGTTGGGAGAGCGCGTCGTTCGCAACGACGAGGCCGTCGGTTCGAGCCCGACTAGCTCCACCATGCTTTCAACTATAGCGCCTGGCCGTTCGCCGCTACCTTCCTTCTGTGACTCGCATCACATGTACGTGTGTAGGACACCATCGTCGAAAGCATTCGCTGGAATAATGTCCGCAACTGAGAGAGAATATTAAGGCTGTGTCTGGGGTAGACGACACTATCCCACCGCAACTCAAAGTGCCGGTCGGACCAGCCTGCCGCAGCCGTGTCCGCGACGCTACCAAAATCCGCGATCATTTTTACGGGAGATTTTCCATATCATGGCCACCACCACGATAGAAGTTGAGGCAGCCGCAAGCAACCCTAGGCATGCCAGGCTGGAACGCTGGGTCGAAGAGGCCGCGCAGATGTGCAAACCCGACCGCGTTCACTGGTGCGATGGCTCACCCGAGGAATATCAGGATTTGCTGCGGCTCTTGACACTCACCGGCACCGCGATTCCCCTGGATCCCGCGAAGCGCCCAAACAGCTTCCTTGTCCGGTCAGATCCTGCCGATGTGGCCCGCGTCGAAGACCAGACTTTCATCTGCTCACGCACCAAAGAAGAAGCTGGCCCCACCAACAACTGGGAAGATCCGGCGAAGATGAAGCAGAAGCTTGCCGGACTGTTCACCGGTTCGATGGTCGGCCGCACCATGTACGTTGTTCCCTACAGCATGGGCCCAATTGCCTCGCCCATCGCAAAGATCGGAGTGGAGATCACCGACTCGGCTTATGTAGTCGTCAGCATGCATATCATGTCGCGCGTGGGCAGCCGGGTGCTTGATGTTCTCGGCGAAGACGGAGAATTTGTTCGCGGACTGCACTCCGTCGGCGCTCCACTCGGCCCCAATCAGCCCGACGCGACCTGGCCCTGCAACAAGGAACACAAATACATCTGCCATTTCCCGGAAACGCGTGAGATCTGGTCGTATGGCTCCGGCTACGGCGGCAACGCGTTGTTGGGGAAGAAGTGCCACGCCCTGCGTATCGCCTCGGTGCAGGCGCGCGACGAGGGCTGGATGGCCGAGCACATGCTCATTCTGAAGCTGATCAGCCCGTCAGGTCAGGCGAAGTATATGACCGGCGCCTTTCCCTCAGCGTGTGGCAAGACCAACTTGTCGATGATGATCCCGACCCTTCCCGGCTGGAAGGTGGAGACCATCGGCGATGACATTGCCTGGATGAAATTCGGCGCGGACGGCCGGCTTTACGCTATCAACCCGGAGTATGGCTTCTTCGGAGTCGCCCCCGGCACCAGCATGAAGTCGAACGCAAACGCCATGCTCAGCGTCACGCACGATTCGATCTTCACCAATTGCGCCATGAGGCTCGACGGCGACGTGTGGTGGGAGGGAATGACCGATCAGAAACCTTCCAAGCTCGCGGACTGGCTGCGCCGGCCCTGGACCCCGGACTCCGGACGGAAGGCGGCGCATCCGAATTCGCGGTTTACCTGTCCCGCGACGCAATGCCCGGTAATCGCCCCTGAATGGGAGGATCCGAACGGCGTGCCCATCGACGCGATCCTGTTCGGCGGAAGGCGCGCAGGAATTGTTCCGCTGGTTACCGAAGCCTTCAATTGGCAACACGGCACCTTCCTGGGCGCAACCGTCAGCAGCGAGACCACCGCCGCCATCACCGGCAAAGAGGGCCGCTTGCGCCGCGACCCCATGGCCATGCTGCCGTTTTGCGGCTACCACATGGGCGACTACTTCGCCCACTGGCTCAAGATGGGAGCACAATCCAGCACTGCGAAGCTGCCGAAGATTTTCTACGTCAACTGGTTTCGCCAGGACAAGAATCAGAGCGGCAAGTTCCTCTGGCCCGGTTATGGCGAAAACAGCCGTGTGCTGAAATGGATCTTCGAGCGCTGCGATGGCAAAGTCCACGCCAAAGACACTCCGATCGGACGAATGCCCGACGCAGCCGATCTCGATACCACAGGCCTCAAGCTCGACACCGCACACATCAACGAACTGCTAAGCGTCGACATCGCTGGCTGGCAAGCCGAGGTCCCGCTGATCAAAGAACACTTCGCCCGCTTCGGCACCCATCTTCCCGAAGGCCTGAACGCCGAGGTAAAGAATCTCGAAGAGCGTCTTCGGGCGGCGAAGTAGCGCCGGCACAGCAAAGTAGCGCCGGGTGCCCCATTTCTCGCGTTCTTTGCGAGAAGTGGGGCTTTTCGCTGACACCCCTTCACCCAGCATTCCGTCGAATCTTCTCTTCCCACCAAGTCCACTCGTTGATCCGAACCAATCCCGCCGCTCCGCAAGCATAGGAGCGGTAGCACAACATGGTTTACATTCTTTAACGTTGCCGCATGCATGCTGTTTTATGAACTTGGGAAGACTCCTGACTAGCCAGCCGACTCCTTATGCCGATCTGAATGTCGTCTTGTGTGACTTCGTCACGCGGGTCCGCAATGTTTTGGCTGATACTTTCATCGGCGCATATCTGCAAGGTTCTTTCGCAGTTGGCGATTTCGACATCTACAGCGATGTCGATTTTTTGATCGTCATCGGTGAGGATATCTCCGAAGACCGATTGCCACCTCTGCAAACCTTGCACGCGGATATCTTCAAGCTAGACTGTGCATGGGCTCAACACCTCGAAGGGTCTTATATCCCGAAGGCTGCGTTTGCGCACCTGCCCCCGCCGCAACGAAAGTTCTTGTATTTGGATCATGGGAGCACCGAACTTGTCCGTTCTGCTCATGACGATTCTCTTGTCGTCTATTGGTCGCTGCGGGAAAAAGGCATTACGCTAATCGGGCCGGAGCCGCGTAGTTTGGTGGCGCCGGTGGCGGCGAATGCTCTTCGCCAGGAAGTCTTGGACACCATGCGCACCTGGCAGCAGCAATTGCTGAGCAATCCAAACGAGCTGGATAATCGCTTCTACCAGCCCTTCGCGGTGTTGAGCTATTGCCGGATGTTGCACACGCTTCAGAGCGGGACAGTGGAGTCAAAACGTGCAGGCGCAACCTGGGCGAAGGAAGCCCTGGACAGAACCTGGGGGCCACTCATTCAACGCGCATGGGATGCCCGGCCGGGAGACCCTTCATTAAAGGTTCGCCAAAAGGCTGACCCCAGCGACCTCAGAAGCACTTTTGAATTCATGAGATACGCCGTTGATCTTAGTCGGCAACAGTAGGAGAACCGAAAAGGGAGGTTGTCCGGCTTAGAGAAAGCATTTCTTTTGACTCGCTGAGCAACAAACCCGTGCTGCTTCGCCCTCATCTCAGCGCTTCCGCTCCGATTCACGCAAGATTTATTTGACAAGCAGCCGACTCAGGCTAATAATTTTTGTACTTCGTCCTCCTCTTCCCCCGGGACATTTACCGACTTGTGCGCCGTGCTGTCTCACACTCGAGTTCTTGCGCAAGGGGTGCAAGTTTCGCGAGCCGCACGCGTGAATCTTGCATCACAAAGGCTTTCCAATGATCGGACGGCTGCCACGCTGTTTAATTTCGCACCGGCGCAGCCGGAAAAGAGGAAACATGGAAAAACTTGGCTTCACGAAAATGGCTTTTGCTCTCTTTTTGTTCTCTTTCGCGACGGGAATGATCGCGCCGGCACAAACCTTCACCCCGCTGCTGAGTTTCGACAACACCAATGGCGCCTACCCCTTTCACACTTCTCTCCTCCAGGGCCTCGACGGAAACCTCTACGGCACTGCCAGCGCGGGCGGGGCTGACCCTAGCCCCTGTCGCTTCGGCCCCGGCTGTGGCACGCTCGTCCAAATCACCCCAGGTGGCACGCTAACCGGAGTGTTCAAGTTCAACAGCACCGACGGCGAATTCCCTTATGCTGGGCTGCTTCAAACCCCCAACGGCCACCTCTACGGTACAGCCAATTCTGGCGGAGCCAACGGTGGCGGCACCGTATTCGAATTCACCCACGGGGTGCTGACCACGCTGTACAGCTTTTGCGCTCAAGCCAGTTGCGCGGATGGCCTCTCCCCCAAGTCCACGCTCCTGCAAGCCACCACCGGAATCTACGGGACAACCAGCAATGGAGGGACCAGGGGATCGGGTACGATCTTTGCTATCACCCCAACAGGCACGCTGACTACTCTGCACAGTTTTAGTGGTCGTGACGGTAGTAACCCTTCTTTTGGCTCGCTGCTGCAAGGCACCGATGGCAGGTTCTACGGGACAACAAGTAGCGGCGGGTCCAGTGGCTTCGGCGTGGTCTTCAAAATGTCCTCCGCGGGCAAGTTGTCGCTCCTGCACAGCTTCGTCGGATCGGACGGTGAATCCCCCAACGGTCTGGTTCAAGCCACCGACGGGAACTTGTACGGGACCACTCTGCTTGGCGGAGCCACCGGCAACGGAACGTTCTTCTCCATCACTACCGCGGGCACGCTGACCACGCTTTACAGTTTTTGCCCACTAGGGAATCCGTGTCCTGACGGCGCTAGCCCCGGCGATGGTATGGTACAAGCCACCGACGGAAATTTCTACGGGACCACCCCTTCCGGCGGCGCCAACGGTTCTGGCACGATTTTCAGCATCACCCCCGGAGGCGCGTTAACCACGCTTTACAGCTTCGCTACGGCTGATGCTCGTCCATACACGGTACTGCTGCAAGCCACTGACGGCAATTTCTACGGCACAACGGAGCAGGGCGGCCTTCTCAGCTGCGGCCTTGGTACCGGCTGTGGCACCGTCTTCAGCCTATCGACAGGCCTTGCGCCGTTTGTGAAAACAAATCCTACTTTCGGTGGAGTGGGAAAGAAAGTCGATATCCTCGGAACCGATCTGACGGGCGCGACCGCCGTCACGTTTAACGGCACCTCGGCAACCTATTCCGTCGTCTCCAGTACCTATATCCAGGCTACGGTTCCGGCCGGCGCGACTACGGGCACGGTCGAAGTGATGACGCCCACAGGCACACTCGAAAGCAACGTGGTCTTCCGCGTGCCGTGATGCGCTCCTCCTGATCTCTTATGGCACCCGAACTGCAGCGGGGTTGAGAAAGTTGCTCCGCATTAGGCTGCCGAGGGTGCTCCTCGATAAGAACGAAGGCAAATGCGCCACTGCGCACTCAGGATGGTACCGCACTGCCAGCCCCGCCATCTAACACGGGAATTCTTGACTTAGATTCCCACTAGAGAAGAAACATTCCGTAATAATCTAAGAATATTAAAGATTGCACTTGACTTTGAAATCTACTCTGCTATCGTTCCGATCCATTGCTGACAACTTAACTTAGACCATACTATGGCGCGGCCATTCACAATCGTCGTCGCACTTACCGCCTCGCTGGCGGCGCACCTTGTCGCGGGACAATCTCCCGCCAATCCGGCATCAGATGAAAATCGACCTGCAGTTATCAAGGAAGTTAAGGTTTTCCTGCCTTACTATTCAGGGTCAAACAGTACTTCCTGCAAAGAGAAACTCAAGCGGACGGCTTGCCAGGCACAAATTCAGATGCTAGGTACTTGGCAGCAAGCTAGTGCAGAAATGGAAACAGGGAAGCATTTGTTAGATCTCCGTGACTACGCCAATGCGAAACAACACTGCATCGCCGCGCTTCAATTAGCGGGGAGCAAACCGCCTGACGTAACGGAGAAATCTATGGAGGATTCCTCGGGGGAACTTCCTGACCTCACCGCGCCGTCGCATCACTGCATAGACATGGCTGAAGATGGGGAGGACGAGGTCAATCATGAAAATCTAAAGAGCTTGGTGGGCTCCTTGGAACTATACCTCCACAACGGTGATCTCGACAGAGCCAAAGTATTACACGAAGAGTTGCGGAAGCGATATGCTGATCTTCCAGCGTACTCCTTGTCAGCGCGAAAATACGCCACTGAGGAACTTGCAAATAGTTCAAGCAGGAACTGGAGTACAGGCTGGGCTTGGGTGAGGTCGAGAGCGTGGTTGTTGTTGACCCAGATTTTTCTCGCGCTTGGCGGTATCCTTTGGCTGTATCTGCTCCTCAAAATGTACCGCGGCGTGCGGAATTTCCTCCGGCGCGGGCGCTACTCTCGAAAAAACAAAATCAGGTGGTTTGTTCAAAGTATAAAAGACGAAGCGAGGCAAGCGGGTGCTGGAGCGGTGATGGATGCGCTCAGCATCGAGGGCAATGCGTTGCTGCGCAACCTATTTAGCCCTCCTGCACTTTTGCTGGTGCCACCTGGATTCGGAGGGCCCCAAGGGGGTGGCGTCTGGTGGGATCTTTTCGGCGACCCTAGACCACCCTTCGAGATCGAGTCCCTACCCCGCGACCAAATCGAGCGCCACGAGTTCGTCCTCGACGAGGCTTTAGAGGAAATCAAGGTCAAAATCGCGGGCCAAGAGGTCAGCGGGATCGTAGGATTGGCCAAGAACGTTTCTCGTTGGTTCAACCAAGGCACTCCCACTGTCCAAGGGGCCATCCTGAAGGTTTCTCCTAAATCCGCCCACCCATCGTGGGCCGTGCGCCTCACAGCCAGCTCCGGTCGAAGGTGGCTAACATGGTCCGCTGGTCCCCGCCGTAATTTGACAGCTTCTGTGTACTCTTCTACAGAGGAGCAGGAATTTATCGACGCCATTGGACTGGCTGCACAGCGAGCCGCCTTCAAGCTCTTTTATCGCTTGGCGGAGCCTAACAAAGACCCTGATGAAATCACTGCGGTTGCGGCATTGCACCAGGGCATAGTCCTGCTTCGGCGTTATCTGTGAGGTGGAACATGGAGAACAGTTCGAGCGAGACGACGAGGGTGCGGGAAGTCGAGGGCGAGTTCATTCAACGTCGCCAGGAGCTCTTGAACACCATACTGAGGAACTTCGAGGTTACCCGGTTAAATCTGCATTACCCCCAGTTTTCGCCAGAGCTCTCCTTAATCAGCTTCTACGAGGCGACTGCTCTTTCGGGATCTGACGACCACACCACTGATGGAAAACGCGAGCTTGAGGCATTACGGCGCTTCGAAGCCGCGAGCAAGCTCGTGGAATTCGCAGACGCACTGTACGCCCAAGGAGTTGAGAGTAGCTCGCTGCGGGAATACTGGATAGTGGGGTTTCACGCTCGGTACAATGCAGTCGTGCTCAGGCACAGGCAGGTTGTCGCGCGCAAAACGGATCTACAAAACGAGAGGCTGAACCTGGACGCCTACAAGGACTTACGGGAGATAACCAATAACTATGAGACACTGGATGCCCAACTGAGTTCCAGTAACCTCGCGGAGATTGCTAGCGACCTTCTGAGCGTTAAGGCTGCAGTCCTTTGTGGTCGCCTGTCTTGCCTGTGTTCGCAGCTTGCGATAGCCCAGGAACAGCAGATGCGAAATGAAGAAACAGAGCTGGTGCGAGTGATAGATGAGGCTCGGCAGAGCCTTGTGAAACATGTGGACTTTGCCGACCAAGCCAGCACTGACTCGGGTTCTAAGCTCCATGCATCGGCCATCAAGGCGTCGATGGAGCACATATGCCCTGCGAAGATGAACCGTCCTCCCGAAGGCCAGACGCGCAGCTAAAAGGTCAATTAGGGGGCTGGCCCAGACTAACAATACCCGGCGGGGCCTTTTAACTTTCATGCTCTCGCTAAAATTCCACAGAGACTCTCACCGGCTCCCAAAAATTTCCACAACCCCCATGTGACATCTGACCTTGTGCCGCCCATCGAACCTGCGCGATCATGGTCGAGGCCGAGACGGTGCGCAGAACGCGCATAACGTCGTCCTAAGTTCCTTGTTCTCAAGATTTTGACCTCTAAGCTCTTTGACATCAAGATTTTGCAGACACTTTTTGCAGAACCCGCGCCCAGCA
>Ga0210404_10000040_pt1 | contig 122987 bp, 112 predicted proteins | sample IncBWH28MmetaG_FD_155455 | JGI IMG/M metagenome (GOLD analysis project Ga0210404, IMG submission 155455) | Forest soil microbial communities from Barre Woods Harvard Forest LTER site, Petersham, Massachusetts, United States - Inc-BW-H-28-M | ecosystem: Environmental > Terrestrial > Soil >... | reverse complement strand
GGGATGCTACAACACTGCCACCTTGCTCATGCGCAACAAGGATGGCTATCGGGAAGGGGCCAACCTCAAAGGCCGCCTTAATTTTATCGGCACGAATCTAACCGGGTTTCACAACGGCAGCATCATCACCCTGGTGGATTCCAACCCTGACAAAACCGTGGCGACCCCGAACTACCGCCCGGCCATGGATGCTGAGGACGTATGGATCGGCAGCGACAACCCGGCATACGCCAATCGCAAGAACATACCGCTGGCCTTTGGGGCGCCGGTTTCGATCAGCAACTACATCAATGCTTTGCCAGACGGTACGCACTGGAAAGAACGCCTTACCGCAAAGGAAAAAACCCTGGCTGTCCCGCTTGTGATCAAGGATGGAAGCACGTTCACTTTGGGTGCGGGTACAGCGCTTTCACAGATGAAGATTTACATAACGAACAAGCTTCCTGGGACGTCTGTCCCAGGTCAGAGTTGCCTCGATCTGACTGGGACGGCCGTCGGGCTCACTACGACGGATGAAGTCACGGGAGTACGTCCGCCGGCCGGGTTGGGTAACCTCTCGCTTAACGCATACGCTAAGGAATCCAACGGGGTGACTCTACACTTCTGCAATCCGAGCGCTTCGCCGGTGAATACTCCGGCGGGCGCGTACTCTTTCCTGGCCGTTCACTGAGGTTTTCGCCTCAGCGAGAGGCTTGCGGTTCCCTCGCCAGGGACTCGGTCCCAGTCATACCCGGCGATAGAAGTTCCAGGGCCACCTCGAGTATCTGGCCCACATGCTTCTCCCAGGAGAAGTCTCCGGAACGCTGCAACCCGCGCTCGGACGTTCTCCTGAACAACTCGGGAGACCGTGCAACCTGGCATACCGTTTCCGCCAGCAGATCGTGTGAAAACGGAGGGAAGTAAAGCGCGGCATCACCGCAAACCTCGCGATGTACAGCCAGATCGGAGGCAATCACCGGCAGGCCCGCCGCCATGGCTTCGACCAGCGGGTGAGCGAAGGTCTCGACGTAAGCAGGTGTGACGTAGAGATCACACGCTCGGTAAACGTGGTGCAGAAGATGGTACGGGACTGTGCCCAGCTCAACCAGATTCGAGCCTGTGCCCAACTCCTGGACCAGGCGCGCCGCGGCTTCCGTCCGGTACGATCCCGGATTTGCACCCGGCTGGAGCCGGCATGTGAGAAACAGGCTTACCTGCCGCGGTTCGATGAGCTTCCGAAGCACGCTGACGGCGCGAATCAGAGTCTCGAAGTTGCGATAGTAGTTGTAGTGACTGACAAACAGCAGGCGCAATTCATCGCTGGTCCGTTCCAGCTTCCTCTTGAGTTCCGGGGGTGGTGCCTCGGAGTCGCGAAAAAAGAGATTCCGGTCAAAGCCGTGGTGGATGGCGCGTGCGGGAACACCTGTCCACCGATGGATTTCCTCCGCGAAAGCCTGGCTGGGAGCAACCGTGCAATCGGCCGCCCGCACTGACCATTTGGCCATTTGCCCCTTAAGCTTGGTATCGAGCCACAATCCGTAGTGACCCCGCTTCATGACATCGCGGAAGAAATCGCGGGATGTGTACAGGGCGTTGCCACTTAGAAGAATCTGGGGCACGGGGGCTCGAAACAGAGCGATGTTCCCCGCCGACAACAAGACGTTGGCCCCGCTGCGACGAACCAGTTCCGGAACCAACCTTTGAGCGCGCAGGAACCTGGCGGCAGCGCTCACAGATTCGTCAGTGAACTCAACAAATGACACATTGGGATGGTCTGGAAATTCCTGGTGCAAAAGCGGGGAGACCAGGATCGTGGAACGCACATCCGTCCTCGCTGCGAGGTGAGGCACAACGTTGCGCACATACGTGGGGCCGCTTCCAGAACTGGCAGCCGAGGCATCGACAAAAAGATGAATCATCGCAGAGCCAGCGTCATTGTAGCTGCTCCGCGGTGCAACTCATCTGATAGGCTCCGGTTCCGGAGTACCCTGTGGTGCCGCACTGGATTGCCGAGCTTGCCGCGCCGTGCAGCGCTGCACATGGGCCATTTGTAAACGAAGCTGTGCTCAAAGCTTGCCCCACTGGTAAGGTGACTGTGCCCGATCCACTGGGAGCAATCGCGTTGCCCAGTATCGCCGTCGCCGTCCGGGTGGCGGTCTGGCCACGGGTGATGCAAATACGGTAGGTCCCCGTCCCGGTTTGACCCTCTGAGCCGAAGTCCTTACACTTGAAGGTGTTCTCCGCTCGGCACACCACCAATCCTGGGAGGGTTTCCTGAGTTTGCGATTGAGAAGTCCGTTGTTCGCGGCCGTGTTGGGGCTGCTGGCGCCTTTGTGTGTGGGGCAGGGTCAGGCTGCGCAGAATCCGTCTCCGATCACGTTGGACAGTAGCGAGACGATTTTTTCCGTGCTTACGGCGCTCAACGCCTGCGGCTATGATCAGGATTTGACCATCTCAGACGCGACCCGGAGCAATGTGCGGGCCGAGGTGGCAAAAAATCTGCGGGATTCGGCGGAAGCGGAGGGGGCCCGGACCTCGCTGTGCGACTTCTACCAGAACCATATGGCATCGAAGGATGCGAATCGTAATCTGTCGCAATACATTTCACTGGCGCTGTATGTGGACGGCCCGCCCCATTTTGTGCCCAAGGCGAAAGAGGAGGAACTGCCTCCGGATGCAGCCGCGATTACGGCTTTTGGAGCCCTGCTGGAGCACTTTTACGAGAAAGCAGGATTGCACTCGATCTGGGAGCGGCACCGCAACGATTACGCGGCAGCGATGAACCGGTATCACGAACCGCTGGCCAAGATGGTGTTCGACACCGAGATCTACCTGAAGCAGCCTTCGTCGCAATACCTGGGACGGACGTTCACGATTTATCTGGACTTCATGGGTTCGCCGAACGAGACCGATGCGCGGAACTACGGATCGGCTTACTACGTGGTTGTGTTCCCCGCTCCGAACACACCTTCGGGAGCGGCTCCACAGTCGGCGCTGAAGATGGACCAGATCCGTCACACTTTTCTGCACTATGAGATGGATCCGCTGGCGGAGAAGCACTACAGCTCCATCAAGCGTCTGGCACCGCTGCTGCAATCGGTGAAGCGCGCCCCGTTGGAAGATGCCTTCAAGACCGACATCTCGCTGCTGGTGACCGAATGCCTGGTGCGAGCGATCGAAATCCGGACCATGGGGAACAAACAGACGGCGGAAGCGATGCGGTCCCAGGCAGTGGATGACGCGGTGAAGCAGGGGTACATTCTGACCCGGTCCTTTTACGATGCGGTGGTCGCGTTTGAAAAAGATCCAGCCGGCATTCGGGGAGCGTACAGCGCGTTTCTCGACAATCTGGACCTGAAGAAGGAAGAGAAAGCGGCGTCGGAGGTTCAGTTTGCCAGTGCGACGGCGCCGGAACTGGTGCGGTTGTCGCGTCCGGAGGAGCGGCGGATGCTGGTGACGGCGGAGAAACGCTTGGCCGCGGGCGATCCGAAAGGCGCGCAAGAACTGGCACAGCAGGCGCTCGATAAGAAGATCGGAGATCAGGGCCGGGCGCTGTTCATCCTGGCAGAGGTGGCCGTGGCCAACAAGAACCGGGATGGGGCGCAGGATAATTTCCAGAAGGCGATTGGAGCGTCGAAGGATCCGACGGTGCTGGGGTGGTCGCATGTTTATTTGGGAAGGATACTGGACATGAAAGAGGATCGCGCTGCCGCGCTGGAGGAATACCGGGCCGCGTTGAATACGGGCGGAGGATTGCCGGAAATCAAGGCGGCCGCGGAACGAGGGCTGGAGCAGGCCTATGAGCCTCCGGCCAAGCCGCAGTAGCCCAAGACCTCGCGCTTGGGATTCGAGTGCGGTTACAATGCGACCGGTGGATCGCAGTGATGGAGTTTGGAATCGTTCAAGTTTGAATCAGGCAGCAGAAGCCAAGGAGAAAGCATGAAGCGAGCGGCGATTATTATCGCGATGCTGTGGATTTCAGCCTGGGGTTTCGCGCAGAACGCTTTTGGGCAGAGCAATGACAAGCCTGCGGCGCAGAACGTGCCAACTGGACCGGCGGCAGGGCAGGCGGCAGCACCGGCCGGCAAGCGTAAACCGATGGCCAAAACGCAAGATGAGTTCGCCGCGTTCAACACAGCGATGGCGTTGATCGACCCGGCAGCGCAGGAGAAAGCTTCGGCCGACTTCGCCACGAAGTTTCCGGACAGCGAGTTGCGGCAACTGCTCTACACCGCGGTGATGCACCGGTACCAGCAGGCCAACAACGCCGACAAGATGATGGAGATGGCGCAAAAGATCCTGACCTACGATGCGGACGATCCGGAGGCACTGGTGAGTGTAGCGCAAGCGCTGGCCGAGCGGACGCGGGATACTGACCTGGACAGAGATCAGCGCCTGGCGGAGGCGAGAAAAGACGCTCAGCGCGCGCTGGTTACCGTTGACACGGACGTTCCCACGGGTTACCCCGCGGAACAACTGAACGCGTTTAAGGGATACGTGCGCTCTGAGGCTTACGCGATTCTGGGGACGATCGATTTCAACGCCAAAGCGTGGGCGGATGCAGAGGGGAATTTGCGGAAGTCAATTGACGCCTACCCTCAGGAGCCGGATCCGATCGCGGTGTTCCGGCTTTCAGTCGCGCTGGATATGCAGAACAAATATCCGGAGGCGCTCAAGTTTGCCAACCAGGCAGTGGATTTGACCAAGGAAGGCACAAATGCCGGGGACGCCGCGCGCAAGGAGAAAGATCGTCTGACCCAGTTGCTGAGCGGCAGCGCGCCGCCCGCGAAGTAGTGGGCGCAATGAGATGCGCGGCTGAAACCGCTGTTGATCATCAGGGATTCTTACGGCGCGGCTGGAATCCGCGCCCTTTCAAGACGGGCCGTCCCGACGAGCGTTTTGAGCACCTAGTTGTTTCATCATGAAGGAACGGGAAATCACTGCGCTGGAAACGGCGTTGGGCTACCATTTCCACCGCCGGGCGGTGATCGAACAGGCCCTCACTCACAGCTCGCAGGCGCGGGAGCAGGAGTCGCAGCAGGCGGGGGAGAGCAAGTACAAGGTCAACGACAACGAACAGTTGGAGTTTCTGGGCGACGCGATTCTGGCGCTGGTCACCAGCGAGGAATTGTTCCAGCGGTTTCCGCGGTTTCGCGAGGGCGAGCTCTCAAAACTGCGCGCGCATGTGGTGAGTGAGCGGCATCTAATCAGGGTGGCTCAACGCCTGGAGCTTGGTCATTATCTCCGGCTAGGACGGGGCGAAGAGAAAAGTGGCGGGCGCAGCAAGACGGCGCTTCTGGTGGACGCGCTGGAAGCCATCCTGGCGGCGATCTACCTGGATGGCGGAATGGAACCAGCCCGCGAGTTCATCCTGCGGGAAATCCTGGCCCCCGAACTGGAACGGATGGAGCGTGAAGGCGGCACGCTGCCCATGACCGATTTCAAATCGGCCCTACAGGAAACTTTGCAAGGACTGGGATTGGCGCAGCCCACATATGTGCTGGTGCAGGAAGCGGGGCCGGAGCACAGCAAGACGTTTACAGTGGAAGTCCGTCTGAACACTAAGAACGGCGAAGGCAGGGCGGAATTTGTGGGACGGGCGCAGGGTTCCACGAAGAAGACGGCGGAGCAGGACGCGGCCCGGCAGTTGCTGTCGTATCTAGCTTCGCGGCCGCCATCGCTGGGGGCCAAGCTGGCGCGCGGTTCGCGGTCCGCGGGCAAGTAGAGTGCATAGACAAGTGGAGTGAATGAATTCCCCAGACGAGCATTTCCCGGACGAGCATTTCCCGGACCATCAAAGAACTGTATGGGCCGTTGGTACCGGCGTGACCAGTTCGTTGCAGTCGCTGCTGGGAACGGTGGTGATTGCGGTTTTTGTGATCACCTTCGTCGTGCAGGCGTTCCAGATTCCCTCTCCGTCCATGGAGAATACACTTCTGGTCGGGGACTACCTGCTGGTCAATAAGCTCTGCTACGGGGGAGGCAGCCTGGGAGACTACATCATGCCTTACCGGCGGGTGCGGCGCGGCGACATCGTCGTGTTTCATTATCCGGTAAACCCGGCACAGCATTTCGTAAAGCGCGTGATTGGCGTGCCGGGAGACCGCGTGCGACTCGTGAATCGACAAGTGTTTGTGAATGGAGCGCCGTTGAAAGAGTCTTACGCGCACTTCAGCCGCCCGGCGAACGACTTGTTCCGGGATAATTTCCCCCGGCTGGATGTCTCGCCGGGCCCCACTCCGGAGTGGTGGGTACAGCTGCGCAAACTGGTCGAGGACGGACAGCTCATTGTTCCCGATGGACATTACTTTGTGATGGGAGACAACCGGGATAATAGTTACGACAGCAGGTACTGGGGATTCGTGCCGCAAACCAATATTATTGGTCGGCCACTTTTGATTTACTGGTCAGTGCAAGGCGCTGAGGGTGAGACCACAGCACCATCTTCCGTGAGTGATAAACTGTATCACTTTGCCTACGCGGTAACACATATCTTTCAGATCACGCGTTGGAATCGGACTTTAAGACTGGTGAATTGAGCGGGCAGCGGAGTGGCAACACGCACTTGCAGCATGGAAATGCAACCAAACGGGGCTAAAGCCCGAACTGATCTTGGAGGCTTTACGCGGGGCTGAGGCGCCGCTGTTTCACTAGACTTGCACGAGACTGGATGGATTGATCACAGTGGCTAAGAAAAACAACAAAGCGAAGGATCAGGTCGAGGAAAAACCGCGCGAGACCACAGTGGAGTTTCTGGCCTCGCTGGCCGCAGTGCTGGTGACCGGACTGTTCATCATCACTTTTGTAGTGCAGGCGTTCGAGATCCCCTCCAGTTCGATGGAGAACACACTGCTGATCGGCGATCACGTGTTTGTGAACCGTATCCAGTTCGCGCCCAAGACTTCGTGGGTTGGGCCACTTCTTCCCTATCGTGGGGTGCGGCGCGGCGATATCGTGGTGTTTCTGCATCCGGACCCGCACGATGCGGGAACGTACGTGGTCAAGCGGATTATGGGCTTGCCCGGGGACCGCATCCATCTGCGCAATGGAGTGGTGTACCGCAACGGTCAGGCCTTGAGCGAGCCTTACATATTGCACGATCAGGACTCTCCCCTTGATTCCTACCGCAACAATTTCCCCGCGGTGCCTCCGTCCTATGAGAATGGTGTTTATCCGAACTGGATTGTAGATATGGCCTCGCACGTTCAGGGAGACGACCTGGTCGTACCCCCCGGGCACTACTTCGCCATGGGCGATCACCGGGCTGTCAGCCTGGACAGCCGCTATTGGGGCTTCATTCCTCAGGAAAATGTGATCGGCCGTCCGATGTTCATCTACTGGTCGTTCGAGACACCGGGCGACCAATACCACAAGACCGATTTCGGAGACCGCATTGGTTTCCTGGCGCATGTGGTGTTGCACTTCTTTGATGAGACGCGGTGGGGGCGAACGCTGAAAGTGGTGCGGTGAAGCTCTTCTCTTCCAAGCGGCGGGTTGTGACCGCGGCAGTTGTGATTCTGCTGGGTCTGTTCCTGGTGCGTCCGGGCGTCTCCCGCCTGAAAGCACGGATTGCGAACTCGATCAGCCGAGCGGTGGCGCGTCCGGCGGAGATTGGTTCGGTCCACCTTCGATTCCTGCCACAGCCCGGGTTCGACCTGGAAAACCTGGTCATCTACGAAGATCCGGCGTTCGGCGCGGAGCCGATGCTGCGCGCGCGGGAGGTTACGGCCGTGGTGCGTCTGACATCGCTGGTGCGGGGACGGTTGGACATCGCCCGCCTGGAACTGACCGAGCCCAGTTTAAATCTCGTGCGCAGGGCAGACGGACGCTGGAACCTGGAAGATCTGCTGGAACGCACGGAGCGCACGCCGCTGGCACCCACGGCGAAGTCGAAGTCAGAAGTACGGCCCGGTTTTCCGTACATCGAGGCCAGTTCGGGCCGCATCAATTTCAAGGCGGGGCCGGAAAAGAAGCCCTACGCGCTGCTGAATGCGGACTTTGCCTTGTGGCAGGAATCAGAAAACACATGGGGTGCGCGGCTGAAAGCAGAACCGCTGCGCACCGATGTGAGCCTGACCGACACGGGTCTGCTGCGGATGAGCGGGATATGGCAGCGGGCCGGAAGCCTGCGCGAAACTCCGCTGCAGTTCAGCCTGGAGTGGGACCGCGCGCAACTGGGACAACTGACCAAGCTGATATCAGGAAACGACAAAGGCTGGCGGGGAGAAGCTCGGTTGGATGCAATGCTGAGCGGCATCCCGGCGGCCATGCGGATCGCCGCTGATGCATCCATCCAGGACTTCCACCGCTACGACATCTCGAGCAGCGACGGACTGCGGCTGACGGCGCACTGTGATGGCAGATACAGCTCGGTAGAAAGCATGATGCATGAGGTTGTCTGCAGTGCGCCCGTGGGTAAGGGCATGATCACGCTGCATGGCGATGCCGGGCTGCCCGGAGTGCACAGAATAAATCTGGCGTTGAACGTTGATGGCGTTCCCGTAAGTGCGGTGACGCAACTGGCACGACGCGCCAAGAAAAACCTGCCTGCGGATCTTATGTCCACGGGAAGTGTGCATGGCAATTTCTCAGTGAAAGAAGAGGGATCATCCCCACGGGGGCCAGATTTTCGCGGCCGCGGCGAGATTACAAATCTTCGCCTGCAGTCGGCAAACACTAAGGTGGAATTCGCACCGGGGAGCATACCTTTTGTGCTGAGTTCGGAGCGCGCAAGCGGCATCACTTCCTCGAGAAATACACCTGTTCGCCATTTGGACGCTGACGTTTTGGGGGCTCCGGACGAACTGCGTGTCGAGTACGGACCATTCCCCGTCGCGCTGGGGCGACCTGTGCCGGCGCAGGCGCGAGGCTGGATGGCGCGGTCGGGCTATGGCATGGTGGTCCGCGGAGATGGGGAGGTGGCGCACACTTTGCGACTGGCCAACCTGCTCGGCCTGCCGGCAGTGAAGGCCAGCGTCGAGGGCGTGGCGCAGATGGATTTGCAGATCGCCGGATCGTGGGCTGGAAGGGTATCCGGAGCCTCATCTGGCTTTTCTCTGCCGGAAGTGACAGGAACGGTGCAACTGCGCAACGTGCGGGCTATGGTGCGAGGGGTGAATGGGCCAATCGAAATCTCCTCGGCGGAATTGCAGCTCGCACCCGATGAAGCGCGCGTGACAAAGTTGAGCGCGGTGGCTGCTGATGCGCATTGGACAGGGTCCGTAGCTTTGGCCCGAGGTTGTGGAATGCCTGGGGCATGCCTGGTCCGGTTCAATTTGAATACCGAAGAGATTGGGCTGAACAGTCTCTATGAGTGGCTGGGTTCGCCCCCGAGCCAGCGCCGGTGGTACCAGATGCTGACCTCTGCCGAGCCCACGGCAGCAACGTTTCTGCAGAACTTGCGGGCCTCGGGCAGAGTGAGTGCCGGCCAGTTGCTAATTCACAACCTGGCTGCGAAGCGTGTTTCCGGTTTCCTTGACCTGGAGCGCGGGAAGCTCAAGATTTCGGATCTGCGCGCGGATGTGCTGGGGGGAAAGCATCGCGGCGATTGGCAGGCGGATTTCACTGCGGCATCTCCAATCTACGCCGGAGCAGGAACTCTGACGGGGATTTCCCTGCAGCAGATGGCGGATGCGATGCACGATCCGTGGATTTTGGGAACCGCCGGGGGGACTTATCAGTTCACGGCATCAGGCGCGGATTCGGCGGCATTCTGGGAATCGGTCGAGGGCGGAGTGCAGTTCGATCTGCGGGACGGAGTTCTGTCGCACATCTCGCTGGCGAGTGATGATGGGCCGCTACGGATCGCACGCTGGCTGGGCGGCGCGCACCTGCGTGGCGGGAAGATCGAGATCGAGAAGGGTAAGCTGGTTTCTCCTGCCGGAACGTATGAGATCAGCGGAACTGCGTCGTTGGGGCAGGTGCTTGATTTCAAATTGACTCGCGGAACCGAAGTGAAGCCGGTGCGTGCGGGTTCGCTCGTTTATAGCATCACGGGAACTGTGGCAGAACCGCGGGTGGCGCTGACTCCGACACCGGAGACGCAGGCACGGCTGAAGCCCTAGGTGCAGCCAGACACAGACCCCTCTTCCCTCAGGGCTGAAGCTCGCGTTGCTTGTGGGGCTTTACGCGGCGCTGTAGCGCTGTTGTTCGACGTTAGTGCATGCGGGCTTTGCGGCACGGCTTAAAGCTGTGCCTCCCCGGCCGGTTCGCGGGCGCCGCGTCCTAAGGCACGTATCCAGCACCGCGCAGAACTTTTCCCGGCAACGCTCCAGTCATTTTCCTTCGCTCGATCACGGGCACGCCGTTCACCAGCTCGTACTCCATTCCCTCGGAAAGCTGATTCGGATTGTCGAACGTGGCGAGGTCGCGCACGGTCGCGGGATCGAAGATGACTACATCGGCCCACATGTTGGCCTTGAGAACACCGCGATCTGTGAGGCGCAGGCGCTGAGCCGGCAGCGCAGACATCTTGCGGATGGCGTCTTCCAGCGTCAAAGCTTTGTCTTCGCGGACATACTTGCGCAGGATGCGGGGGAAAGTTCCGTAGGCGCGAGGGTGTGGATGCTCCTGGCCGAGAATACCCTCCGGCGAAGTTCCGGAGGAATCGTTGTCGATGGCGACCCAAGGCTGCTGCAGCGCGAGCGTCACGTCAGGTTGTGACATGCCGAATACAGCGACCCCGGCATTCGGATCTTCTATGAGGAAATCGAACAGGGCATCGATTGGTTCTTTGTTCCATAACTTGGCAACTTCGGAGAGGCGCTTGCCCTGGAGAGGAAGCAGCTTGGGGTTCTGCACGACGCCGATCATGATGGCATCGGGTCCGGGGATTTCCTGCCATTCGTTGTCCCATTCTTTGGAGGGCGTGAGCATATCTTTGCGGATGCGTTCGCGGAGGTTGGGGTCTTTCAGGCGCTCGACCAGTTTCGCGGCGCCGCCATCGTGCGCCCAGGGCGGAACGAAGGCAGAGAAATCGTTGAACCAGGCAGTGTAGGCGTAGGTATCGGCCGTCACGTCGGCGCCATTGGCGCGCGCGGCGTTGATCTTGGCGACGACTTCGGGCATGCGTCCCCAGTTTTCTTTTCCTGCGACTTTGATGTGCCAGATTTCCACGGGGACGTGGGCTTCTCGGCCGATGCGCAGGGCTTCGTCGATTGCCTCGAGCACGGAATCGCTTTCGTTTCGCATGTGAGTGGAATAGATGCCGCCGAACTTGCCACCTTCGGCGGCGAGACCGATCAGTTCCTCAGTTTTTGCGTAAGGAGCGGGCGCGTACTCGAGCGCTGTCGAAACGCCTACAGTGCCGTCTTTCATGGCCTCGCGCACCAGAGCTTTCATTTGCTCAAGCTGCTCGGGCGAAGGCTGCTTGTTGTCGTCCCCGAGCACCATGCGGCGGACTTGCGTTGCTCCTACATAACTGGCCAGGTTGATGCCCATGCCCTGCTTTTCCAGGCGTGCGAAATACTGCCGGAAGGTGCGCCAGTCAGGATTGATCTTGTAATGCTCGTAGCCGGGTCGATCGGCCTGAATGATGGCGTCGTTGAGCGGAGCGATGGAACCGCCTTCGCCGGTGATCTCCGTCGTGATGCCCTGATAGATCTTCGAAGGGAGGCGGGGTTCGACGAGGATGGACAGTTCGGACTGTCCGAGCATGTCAATGAACCCGGGAGCGACGACCTTGCCGGCGGCGTCGATGGTGCGCTTGCGAGGCGCGGCGCTCAGGTTGCCAATCGAGGCGATTCTGCCGTCGCGGATGCCGACATCGCCTGAATACCAGGGAGAGCCGGTGCCGTCGATGATGTGGCCGTTGGTGATGACCAGATCAAACGAGGTTGGCGTTTGCGCCGGCAACAGGCGGGCTGAGGCGAACAGTAACGTGACCGCGAGTAAGACATTCAATCTGCGAAACTTCATCGGGGTTTCCTTTTCTATTTCCGTGAAACTTGCTGGAGATTCTTCGATCCGGTCCTGTCAGTTCTGGACCGCCGCGCGGCGTCTGGCGCTCGCGCCCACGGCAATCCAAATCCCGAGCGCGAGCCATTCGTAGCCAGTGAAATGGCCGGGTATCGCGGGGACGACTTTCATCAGCAACATCGCGATAGCCACGAGCAGTCCAAGTCCGGCGACCAACCATTCGACCGGCAACAGCTTCGCTTGGCCCGGCAGTGTTCCAGCGCGACCCATGGAGAGGTAGGCGGCACAGGTCGCGGCCCAGCCTATCGCGCAGGCGACGGAACCTACTTCAGTAATGGGCACAAGGATCGCATCTCCCAGCAGCATACACGCGGCGGTGGCCAGTCCGATGCAGAGAACCGCGGCCGACGGGGTTTGATGTTGGGGATGGATCAAGCCGGCGCGTGGGTCGACCAGGCCGCGGCGTCCCAGAGCAAACAGCAAGCGGCTGGCGGCTACAAAATTTCCGTTGAAGCATTTGAACAGCGAGAGCAACGCCGCCGCCAGGATGACGTTGACAATCCAGCGCGAGCCTACTGCGCGCTGAAAGGCAACCGCGGTCATAAACTTTTCGCTGGTCAGATCGTGCCACGGTGCAACGAATGCAACGGCAGCGATGACGATTGTGTAAAAGAGAATGCCAACCAAGACAGCCATCCAGATGGCTTTGAGAAATCCCCGGCCGCGAAACTCGGGAGTGGATTCTTCCGCGGCCTTGCTCACCGATTCGAATCCGGTCATGAAATAGGGAACGATTTGAACCACGAGCAAAAAGGAAATCAGCGGCGCGTGAGTGAAGAGTGGAGGGAAGTTGCGTGGCGATCCTCTGCTGACTCCGAGCGCTACGAACACGATAAACAAGGCCAGGGTGCCGAAGGCGGTCCAGTTCTGAAAGGTCGCGCTGAGGCGGATGCCGCGGTAGTTCAGCGTGGTGAGCAGCGCCGTGAGGCCGAGACCGATGATGAGGTGCGGAAGATAGATCGGACGTCCGGCGATGCGGTAGATCTCGAGAGAATCGAGCGAGGGCACGATGTAGCCGGCGATGCGGCCTACTGCGACGGCTTCCCACGGGCAGACGATAAAGTACGCCAGCATCATCATCCATCCGGTGGCGAAGCTGATGGTGCGAGAAAAGGCTGCGGCAGTGTAGGCGATTTCACCCGCGGCGTCTGGCATAGCGGCCACCAGCCTGCCATAGACCCAGCCGATCGGGAACAGGAGCGCGCCGCCAATGGCGAAGCCGAGAAGCGCGCCCAATGCGCCCCCGCGCAGCAGCCAGTCGTCCATCACCACCAGCCAGCCAACACCGACCATGGTGCCCCAGGCCAGCGTGAAGTAGTCGGTGAGACGGAGTTTGCGGGCTAGATTTGACATGCCGACGAGTTCGATCCGCCGAGCGGAGTGGCGCGAATTATAAAGCATTGCTGGCGGGAGGTTCTCTGGACGTGCTTCCGCCGAGCCTCGTTTGCCACCTCAACCCTCGAAATCCGCACCCTGCATGGTAGTATCGACAATACCTTCGCATGATGCTGCAGCTTTTGAATGTGGGCGCTGTGTTTCCGTTGTGCCTCGTCACGACTCGTTGAAAACTGATGGCAACTTCGACCAAATTGTGCAAGCGCGTGCTCAGTGGCATGCGCTCGACCGGCAAACTGCATCTCGGCAACTACGTGGGAGCGCTCGACAATTGGGTGCGCATGCAGGATGAGTACCAATGCTTCTTTGAGGTGGCCGACTGGCACGCGCTCACAACCGACTACGCCGACACTTCGCGGGTGAAAGAGAATTCGCTGGAGGTGGCGCTGGACTGGCTGGCGGCGGGGCTTGATCCGGAGAAATCCGTGATCTTCATACAGTCGCACGTCCCGGCGCACGCTGAGTTGCACCTGCTGTTTTCCATGATCACGCCGCTGGGCTGGCTGGAGCGGGTTCCCACGTACAAGGAGCAGCGCGAGAACATCAAGGACAAAGACTTGGGAACGTATGGATTTCTTGGCTATCCCGTGCTGCAATCGGCGGACATTTTAATTTACAAGGCCAATGTGGTGCCTGTGGGCGAAGACCAGGTTGCACACGTGGAACTTACGCGGGAAATTGCACGGCGCTTCAACGGATTTTACGGGCAGCGCGGGAACGTCTTCCCTGAGCCGCAGTCTTTGCTCACGCCCGCGCCCAAGCTGCCGGGCACCGATGGGCGCAAGATGTCGAAGTCATACGGCAACACCATCCTGCTGACTGACCCGGAGCCGGTGGTGCGGCAGAAGCTGAAGACGATGGTGACCGACCCGGCGCGCGTAAGGCGATCCGACCCGGGCAATCCGGATGTGTGCCCGGTGGGCGATCTGCACAAGATTTTCAGCGATCGCGCTACCATGGACAAAGTGAACGTTGGCTGCCGCTCGGCGGGCATTGGATGCATCGAGTGCAAAAGCTGGGCGGCGGATGCGCTGGTGCAACTCTTGAGTCCGATGCAGGAGCGGCGGAAGAAATTCGAGGAGAATCCGCGGCTGGCTTGGGATATTCTGGAGGCAGGCACGGAGCGGGCGCGTAAGACAGCGGCCGAGACCATGGACGACGTGCGCGAGGCGATGGGAATGTCGCTGGCGTATGAGGCACCGGCGGAAGATGCAGAGTAGGAAAATAGGAAAAGATGAGAAGTAGGATGGAAGACCGGATCGTTACCTCCGCGGACGACGGGCGTGGGTCCGCCCCGCTGGTGCTGGTGGCAAGTCAATCCGCTTCCCCGAAGCCGAATAGGGAAGCCGACGACAAATCGGCGAAACCAGAAAAAGAAGAGAGCGATTCTCCATTTGCAGTTTCAGTCAGCGACGTATACGAAGGCCCGTTGGACCTGCTGCTCGATCTGATTCGCAAGCAGGACATCGACATCTACGACATTCCCATCGCCCGCATCACGGCGCAGTATCTGGCTTACGTGGAAAAGATTCGCGAGCTGGATGTGAATGTGGCCGCCGACTTTATTTATATGGCCGCGGTGCTGATTCACATCAAGTCGAAGATGCTGCTGCCGCGCGATCCGTCGGCGAAAGCAGAAGAACTGGAAGATCCGCGAACCGAGCTGGTGAACCGCCTGCTGGAGCACGAGAAGTTCAAGTCGGCGGCGCAAATGCTCTTGCAGAAGCAGCAGATCGAAGATGCTGTGCTGACGAATCCGGCGCTGAAGGAATTCATGGACGCCGAAGGCACCGAGCCCGAGATCGCAGCGGACGTGATTGATCTGGTGAAGACCTTCCAGCAAATTCTCGAACGGGTGCGCACGCGGCCAGTAATCAACGTGGACGAGGAAACGGTCACCGTGGGCCAGATGATTGACTATCTGCGACGGCGGCTCGCGCTCGAATCACGGCCCATCCGTCTCAAGCAGCTACTGATGCGCGTGCCCTCGCGGCAGGCGCTGGTGTGCATGTTTCTGGCGTTGCTGGAGATGGTTCGGTTGCAGGCGATCCAGGTTCGGCAGGACGAGATGTTCGGCGAGATTGCGGTGCGGAAACATATTGGATTCGACGCCATCATGACCGAGCAGGCTGCCGTGCGCGATGATTGGAGATGAAAAAACAGTGGTCAGTGGTCAGTGGCCAGTCAAAGCTCCGGGTTTGCGGACCACTGGACACTGACCGCTGGCACCTTCTTACTATGAGTCTTAAAGCTCAACTCGAAGCCATTATTTATGCAGCGGAAACGCCGATCACGCTGGAGCAGATCGCCCAACTGGTGAAGGAAAGCGTCGTCGCGGCGGGCGCCGTCGACGAAGCCGATGTGAAGTCGCGAGTGCGCTCCAGCCTGGAGGAACTGGTCGGCGAATATGGCGGGGTCGATCATGGCATCGAGATTCGCCAGGTGGCGGGCGGCTATCGCATGTCCACCAAGCCCGAGCAGCACGAGATGGTGCGCAGCTTCGCCAAGAGCTTGAAGCCGCCGGTCCGGCTGTCGCTGCCGGCTCTCGAGACTCTCGCCGTAATTGCTTATAAGCAGCCCGCGACCGCGCCCGAGATCAACGAGATTCGTGGCGTAGACTCTGGCGGAGTCATCGGAACCCTGCTCGACCGCAAGCTGATCACCACCGCCGGCCGCAAGGAAGTGATCGGACGTCCGATTCTTTACCGGACGACCAAAGAATTCCTCATGCGGTTTGGCCTGAAGGACGTGAACGAACTGCCCAGCATGGAAGAGTTCGAGAAACTGGTGGCGGAATCGTTCCAGGGAGAGTTGATTCCGGCGGAAGACGCTACGCGAGAAACCGATACTCCCCAAGCGGAAGAGATCGCGGAGTCCGCCGCGCAGAAAGAATAGTTGTCCCAACCATGCCTTCCGAACGCCTGCAAAAAATTATCGCTGCCGCCGGGATAGCATCCCGTCGCAAAGCCGAGGAACTGATTAGTGCCGGCCACGTAAAGGTGAATGGGGCCGTGGTGACGGAATTAGGGACCAAGGCGGACCCGGATACAGACCACATTCGCGTAGATGGAAAGCTGCTCCAGGGTGCGCAGATGCACGTCTACCTGCTGCTGAACAAACCCAAAGGCTACGTCACCACGGTAAGCGATCCGGAACACCGGCCCACGGTGATGCAGTTGATCCGCGGCGTGAAGAAGCGCGTCTATCCCGTGGGACGGCTGGATTACGCCAGCGAGGGCCTGCTCCTCCTAACCAACGATGGCGCACTGGCGAACAAATTAATGAAAGCGGCGTCGCAGGTGCCGAAAACCTATGTGGTCAAAGTTGCGGGGGTTCCGAGCAACGAGGCGCTGGAGAAGTTGCGCGGCGGAGTTTCCATCGCCACCGAAGATGGCCGGCGGGTGCGGACCGCGCCCGCGGGCATCCGCCTGATTAAGGAAGCCACCAATCCCTGGTATGAGGTGACCTTGATCGAAGGCCGCAACCGGGAGATCCGGCGCATGTTTGAGAAGGTTGGGCACCATGTGGAGAAGATCAAGCGTGTCCGTTACGGCCCGCTCACACTCGATGTTCCACCAGGGCGATTCCGCGCCCTGACCGTGCAGGAAGTCGATCGACTGCGGACCGCCTGCAACAAACAGATGGCGGGAAGGAAGCCTTCCGTGGCATGATGAGCGGCAAGCATGAGCCGCTTTTTCGATCTGGTTTCCACGCCTGCCCGTAACATGGGCGCAACGACTACTCCTGCTCCCAGCCCAACGCCCGCGGCGATCGAGCGGCGGTCGCAACTCATCAAACTTGACTCCAACGAAAATCCCTTTGGGCCTTCGGCTCGCGCTATCGATGCCATGAGGGCCGCGCTGGGCGCGGCGAATCTCTATCCTGACGATGACTGCAGCCAACTCCGCGGCAAACTGGCCACGCATCACGGGCTGTCGCCGGAGCAGGTGCTGGTCACTGCGGGCTCAACCGCATTGCTTAGCCTTCTCTGCCAGACGCTGCTGGCGCCGGGGCTCAACGCCGTGACCAGCGAGCGCTCATTCATCGTGTACTCGCTGGCGGTGCAGGCAACGGGAGCGCATCTGATCGAAACACCCATGCGCGACGACCACTTTGATCTGGGAGCAATTCTCACAGCAATCGACTCGAACACGCGCCTTGTGTTTCTCGCAAATCCCAACAATCCTACCGGCACGATGCTGGAAGCGGCTGTGGTGGAGCGCTTTCTGGCACAGGTTCCCGGCCACGTAGTCGTCGTTCTGGATGAGGCTTATTACGAATTCGCCCTGCACTTCGCGTCGCTGCGAAGGGCCACGTACTCGAACTCGCTGGATTATGTTCGCCGGGGCGCGAGCGTGGTCGTGCTGCGAACCTTCTCAAAGGCGCACGGACTCGCTGGCCTGCGCGTGGGCTACGGCTTGGGCCCTGCGGAATTGTTGGGATATTGCTCGCGCATGCGCAACACATTTTCGGTGTCGTCGGTGGCCCAGGCTGCGGCATCGGCGGCACTCGACGACCACGTCCACATTCAGCGCGTGGTGGAGAACAATGCCCTACAGGCGCGAGTTCTGGCCCAGGGGTTGTCGGGGCTGGGATATCGAGTCGTCCCGACCTCGGCGAATTTTCTGTTCTGCGATCTGGGGGAAGATGCCGCGGCTGTCGCCATTCGTTTGCAGGATAACGGCGTGGCCGTGCGTCCGCTGGGACCTTGGGGAGCAGGGAATTGCATTCGCGTGACGATTGGGACGCCAGAGCAGAACCAAGCCTTCTTGCAGGCGTCACGCCGGCTCGATGCGAAGGCGCTTACGCCGAAGGTCTCAGGTGGTGCTGAGTGACATCATTCGTACGGTTGGATCAATGCGCGCCGCCATGTCCGGCGTTATGGTTACTTTGTCCAGCTTCAACGGGCCCAATTGCAGGCTAGCCTTGATCTTCTTGCTCATCCATTTTTCTCCTTCCGGAGTGAGCGTCACTTGATCGCGCCGCACGAAACTCACCTCTTCCAGCTGCGATGAGCCAAGCTGCGTCTTATACCGGGCCACTAGATACAGATCTTCAATCGGCTTGATCCGATACCGCTTGGTGCCTTGGAGAAAACCTGCATTCACGTCGAATTGAACTAGATCCACACTCTGTTCCGGCTTCGCTTTTTTCAACTCGTCCACATATCCGCGAACTTGTTGAACTGTTAGTGGATCCGATTTCTCCTGAAGCATTTTGTAGGTGCTGTACGTTTTCCATGTTGCATACGCGCCCGCAGCTTGGGCGATGGCCCAGAACAGGGTTCTGCCACCTGCAAGAAGGTGTACTTTGCCCATTGCTGCCAGACCGATCAGGGTGAAGTTCCATATCGCCAGCACCGCCAGCGTGGCGGCGGATAGGATGATCACTTTAGGATCACGGACGGTTCTCTCGTAGAGTCCCGCAACCACCAACGCGAGTCCCAGGATTAGGCTGACGGCTCCCCAGTTGTCTTTTGCAGCGAACAGGGATGCACCAATCAGCAGGTTCAGTACTCCCCAAATAATGCTCGCGTTTCCGCTGGAACGAAGTTTCTTGTCAAAGAGGCAGAACGACCCAGCTAACGAGAGTTGCTCTACACGTTGCGGATCACTGGCCATATATCCTCCCGGAAACACGATAAAATCGCCCACCGCGATCATTGTCAAAAGGAGGCCGACTTCGCAGCCCGCCGAACAACGACAGGATTGTACTCCAGCCTAATGAGTGTCGATGCTTCCCGTTAGTACGGAGTAACCACCGCATCTTCCGGATAACCCGGCATTCCAAACTCGGGGACGTCGAGACCTTCCTCTTCCACTTCAGGTGCAACTCGCATGCTTTTCACTTTGTTGACGCACCAAAAGACCCCGTAGGTTGCACCGAACGCCCAGGCGGCATACAGAGTTGCTCCCATGAGCTGGCAGAGGAACTGACGCGTATCCCCGTGGAGTAAGCCCGTCACGCCTTGGCCCGCGTGGCCCAGATACGTCGCCGCGCCAACGCCATTCCATCCAGCGCCGTAGGCGCCATCGGCAAAGATGCCAACGCTGACGGCACCGAGCCATCCACAGTAACCGTGAACCGAAATCGCGCCGCAGGGATCATCGATCTTGAGAACCCGGTCGTTGAAGATAACACCGCCACAAACCAGGCAACCCGCCAGTGTACCGATAGCCACCGACGAAGTAGGAGACACAAAGGCGCAGGGCGCCGTGATCGCGACCAATCCCGCCAGCATTCCATTGCAGGCCATGGTGATGTCTGGCTTGCCGAACCAGAGATACCACAGAAGCATGGCCGCCGCGGAGCCTGCGACGGCGGCGAGATTCGTGTTCACAGCGACCACGGAGATGCGCAGGTCCGTGGCTCCGAGAGTGGAGCCAGGGTTGAATCCCATCCATCCAAAAAGCAGAATGAACGTGCCGGAGACGACGTAAACGATATTATGCGCGGGAAAGACACGGATCTTTCCCCCCGGACCATACTTACCCAGACGCGGACCCAAGATGATCGCGAGAGCCATAGCGCAGAAGCCGCCTACAGCGTGGACTACACTCGATCCCGCAAAGTCGACATAGCCGTGGCCCAGATTCAACGTAGAACCAACTTGCGACAGCCACCCTCCGCCCCAAGCCCAGCAGCCGGAGACGGGATAAAGTATCGCGCCGATGAATAGTTCACAAAGCAGGAATGCCCAGAAAGTAATTCGTTCGCAGACGGCGCCGACAATAATGTAGCCGGCAGTCTCCATGAATACGACTTCGAACAGCGTTAAACAGTTGCTGGCGCTGTCATAGGCCGGACCGACAAGAAAAAAACCCTTCCCGCCCACGAACCCCCATTGGCCGCTTCCGACCAAAAAGTGGTTGAGCGTGGGGACTCCGCCCAGGTTGGTGGGCGCGGCATTAATGGCAACGGCGCCAAACTGGAATGCATATCCGACGGCGTAGTACGCCAAAAAAGCGAACACGTAGGCTGCGAAATTCAGCATCATCAAGTGGGCGGCATTTTTCTTTCGAACCAGCCCGCAGGTGAGCAGGGCGAAACCAGCCTGCATGAACAGAACCAGGTAACCTGTATTCAATGTCCAGGCAAAGTTGGTTGCCACGCGAACGTGCCCAACACTATCCGCAAGCTTTACTGCAAGCGGCTCCTTCGCCGACTGAGCCTGATAGTCATCGAATGCCTTTTTGTTTGCGGCGTAGTCCGGAGCCGTCTTGTCGGTGGGCTCGGGGACAACAAAGGGATTGCCGGCAGCGTCCACGGCGGTAGTTTTGTCTCCGGTAGCCGTGCCCGAAGGGTCTGGCTTAGGCCCCTCGTCGGCAAAGCAGGGCCTTGATAGCCCTGCGAACAATCCGGCTGCCAAGAGGATGGCGGCGCAGGCCGACACTGTCGCCGATCGTAACGACAGGCGCAGAGATGGCCTGTCGGCTCGTTTTGTCATGTCTGGTTGCTCCTGTTTCTGAAGGGTGGGCAATTCTGTGGCGATCGTACCTGCGCTGGAACCGCGCATGCAAATGCCGATACGACCGCACTATAGGTCACACGACGCCGATGACCGTGAGTGGACTCCTTCATCAGTCTTGGTGACCTGGGAATCGGGTTCAAGCGTTTCGCAGACAATAAAGGCAGGCATCCACTGAGTCCAATTCATATTTCTTATGGGGTCTATCAGTCTCTCCAATAACGCCAGGGACAATTCCGGGGCGACCTGGCATATCCCGCCGGCGGCCAGCCACGTGCGGTTGGCTGTTCGTGAGAGGAGTGCTAACTGGCCGGCGCTGCCACCCGCGCCGCGCCGTACAGCCCCGCATCGCTTCCCAGCAAGGCGCGCGTGATGATGGTTTTTCGTTCGCTGCGGCTTTCTGTCTGCGCCGAAGCGCCTTCTTCTTTGCCTAAAGAATCGATGCTCAGCGGATCGGTGGGAGCGGTTGCCGCATACACCAGCGACCGCTCACGCAGTTCTTCGAACATGTTGGGCGCGTAAGCGTCCCAGGCGCTCGAAACACCACCGCCGATGACGAACATATCGAGATTCAAAACGTTGACCAGGCCAGCGAGCAGTATTCCAAGGTAGCGGCCGAAACTCCGAAAGATGCGCCGGGCATGCTCATCTCCCTGAATCGCCAGGTTGTAGATGGACTTCGCGCCGAATTCAGGGTCGGAGGATGCGGCCTTAGCCAGCGATGGCGCCTCGCCGCTAGCGATCGCTTCCCGGGCCATCCGAACAATCGCGCTGGCCGAGGCATACTGCTCGGCACACCCACGGTTGCCACAGCCACAGGGGTGGCCTTCCGGTTCCATGGTAACGTGCCCGAACTCGCCCGCCATACCATTCATGCCATGCCAGATTTTGCCTTCGAGCACGATCCCGCCGCCGATTCCGGTGCCCAGCGTGACCACCGCCATATTCGGGACGTCGCGGGCTGCGCCCAGCCACTGCTCGCCGAGAGCGGCTACGTTGGCGTCGTTTTCGAGGACGACCCGCGCTCCCAGACGGCGCTCGATTTCCGCGCGCACCGGATAATCCGCCCAGCCCGGAAGGTTGGCCGACTTCCGCAGCATTCCGGTTTGCATGTCGATGATGCCGGGAACACCGATGCCGGCGCCGAGAAAGGATCCCGTCGCCTTGTACTTGCCGGACAGACGCTGAATCGCATCGCACATTTCGTTGATCACATGGTCGCGGCCGAGAGCGACTTTGGTCCCGAGCGTAACTTTCTCGAGAAGCTGGCCGGCACTGCTGACGGCGGCAATGCGAAGGTTGGTACCGCCAAGATCGACTCCGATGGAGAAATCAGGCATGGAGGAGAAGATAAGCCGTCGGAGGAATGTTTTCAATCAACAATCAGAGATCAACCATTGACAATCACCTCGCCTCACTTCTGGCACCTCGGGCAGTAGTGGCTGCTGCGTCCAGCAATCACAATGCGTTTCACGGGCGTCTTGCAGACCAGGCAGGGCTCGCCTTCGCGGCCATAGACGCGGTGTTGCAACTGGAATAACCCTTCTTCGCCGTCCGCGTCCACATAATCTGAAATGGAGGAGCCGCCGAGCGCAATCGCCTCCCGAAGAACCTCTTTCACTGACGCGAGCAGTCCGGCCAGTTGGTCGCGGGTAATGGTTGAGGCGCGGCGGCGCGGGCGAATTCCAGCGCGGAACAGAGATTCATCGGCATAAATGTTCCCCACACCGCGCAGCAGTTTCTGGTTGAGCAACGCGCTCTTGATGGGAGTCTTCCGGCCCCGAAACAAAGCGAGGAACCTGTCGAGATCGGCCTCCAGTGGCTCAATGCCACCTGCTTCGAAGCCGCCGGCGCTGGCAACGCTCAACCGTCCAAAGCGGCGCGGGTCCACAAAGCGCAGTTCCCTGCCCGAGGCCAGCTTCAGAATCGCGTGAGTGTGCTTGAGAACTTCGGACTGCGGTTCGCAGACTTGGAGGCTGCCGGTCATGCCCAGGTGAACGATCCACTGAGCTTGGGTAGGGCGGACGCCCTCGTCCGGCTTTGCCTGCGACGGCGTCATTCGAGATCTCGGAAGTGTTCGCTTCGACTCCCTGTCTTTCGCGGGCGAGTGACTGCCCTGAGCCTGCCGAAGGGGCGCCCGCGTCACACCGTTCCGTTCCAGGTCGAAGACGATGTGCTTTCCCATGCGCCGCACGCTGGCGATGCGGCTGTGCTCCAGCGCGGCGGCAATTTCCCGGGCTGGAGACTTCAGTGGTTCCGGCTTCTGGCCGAGCCAGATCGATTCGATCGCATCGCCGGACACGCGCCTGGCCAGTCCGCGGGCGATGGTTTCAACTTCTGGGAGTTCCGGCATGACCCATCAGTGTACAGGGGAGCCGTGCGGGACGTGTGCGGATTGCGGCAACTCTGCGGGGTGAATCGAGGATCACGGCGGGCTAATCCTTCAGTGGAACGACAGTCTTCCCGTCGCGGCAGAACGTGGCCACCTTTTGCAGATCTCCGTTTGCCTGAGGTAGGGTCATCACCGGTCCATAGCAGTAAACCGCGTGGCCGTTGGCGGCAAAATACCAGCGTCCGCTCTTGGAGTGTTGCTGCTCGAGGTGGCCGGATGGACGGCGCACTGGCGGCGCGGGTTTCGCAACCGTCAAACTAAACAACAAAGCTAGGGTCAGGACCTTCATTGTTACCAAATTCCCAAACACGTCCGTGGAACGCTTGCTGCTTACCTGGGTGTTAAATCGTACGCAAAGCACGACGCTGATCTACTAAATCCGAAGCCGGCACGGGAGGAAGCTGGGACTGGGGCTTTGCAATCTTGCCTGCCTGGCTTTGGGAATGGTGCTGCGGGGCCTGGGTTGACGGGGCCTGGGACAACGGAGTCTCAACTAACGGAGCTTGCGCCTGGTTCTGCCCTTGCGCTTGAGCCATCTGCTTATCGCCGATGGCCTTACCTTTCGCGGCCCATAATTCTGTGCTGTCGCGCATCAAAACTTTAATCAGATTGCGCTGCGCTTGAATGGCCGAGCCTTGTTCAACAATCAGCACGGTCATCAGTCCGTAGGAGATCAGGAACAGCACCGTGAGCAATGGCAGAAGGCTTCGCTTCTTCTTCGGAACCTCGATTGCCATCACCGCTGTGTAACCGAACAAAGTAGTCAAGTGTCACCCCGGCCTTGCCTCACACGGCAGGCACATGGGAGATTGCAGCTTGTGAGCCAATGGCGCGAGTTGCCGCAAGACGTTGAATTTATTTGAGTTAGAGTGATTTACCGAGGACGACTTCCGGGTTCAAAGTGCAATTCAATGCACATATTGAGCAGGGAACCGTTGCAGAACGGCTGGCTGCGGCGCCGGAACGCCTGCCAGAAGCAGTTCTCAATGAGCACGAGCGCCCGGCGAACCTAACCGCCAATCTTATTTCCCGCCAAGCAATAGCTTGGCGATGGTCGCGAGTTGCATGTTGGACGTGCCTTCGTAGATCTTGCCGATCTTGGCGTCTCGCCAGTACTTCTCGACGGGATAATCCTTGGTGAAGCCGTAGCCGCCATAGATCTCGATGGCCAGGGAAGTCACGCGCTCCGCCACCTGGGAGGCGAAAAGCTTGGTCATCGCCGCTTCCTTGACGAAGTTCACGCCTGCGTCCTTCATACGGGCTGCGTTGTAAACCATAAGGCGGGCGGCCTCGATCTCAGTGGCCATCTGCGCGATCTGAAACTGGATGCCTTGAAACTCGGCGATGGCTTTGCCGAATTGCTTGCGCTCCACGGCATACTTCGCGGCAAATTCCCAGGCCCCTCGCGCGAGGCCGATCATTTGCGCGCCAATGCCGATGCGGCCCTCGTTCAAGGTTTCAATCGCGATCTTGTAGCCTTTGCCCGGGTCGCCCAGCACGTTGTCTTTGGATACGCGGCAGTCTTCAAGAATCAGCTCGCAGGTCGAAGAAGCGCGAATGCCGAGCTTGTCTTCCTTCTTACCAACACTGAATCCCGGGAAATCTTTTTCCACTAGAAACGCGGTGATGCCTTTGTATCCCGCGGCTGGGTCGAGGGTAGCGAACAACACGAATAGTCCGGCTTCCTTGGCGTTGGTGATCCAGAGCTTCCGGCCGTTGAGCACATACTCGCTGCCCTTGAGCTCGGCGCGCGTCTGCAAGCCAAAGGCATCAGACCCGGAACCGGCTTCGCTCAACGCATAGGCGCCGCAAGTATTGGCCGCCATCTTCGGCAGATAGCGCTTCTTCTGTTCAGCACTGCCCCATCGCAATAGGGCATTATTGACCAGCGTATTTTGCACGTCGACCACCACGCCCGCGGAAGCATCGACGCGCGACAGTTCCTCCACCGCCAGGATCGCCTCGAAGAATTTCGCGCCGCCTCCGCCGTATTGCTCCGGGATTTCGATCCCCATTATCCCGAGCTGGAAGAATTCGTGGATGAGGTCTTTGTCGAAGACGCCCTTCTCGTCCATCTCCTTCACGTGCGGACGGAGCCTCTCGTCGGCGAACTGGCGGATGTTATCGCGGAAAAGAATCTCGTCTTCGGTAAGGGAGGTTAGGGGTGTGGGAGCTGGGGTTTGCAACGTTATTTCGGACATGGGAATACCTTCAAGCGGGAGAATGGCAAACTTTGAATTCTAGCACTCTCGAAGACGGTCTAAGGAAGACAAGCGGAGGTAGCGGGCTGTTTTGACTTCTTTCGTGTTAATCGAATTCGTAAAACTCCTCTGCCTTCATTTCAGATACGGTTTCGTCGGGATATTTATAGAATCCGTCGAGAGCAACACTCACTCCCGGCATGAAGCGGTGCTCCAAGCGTCCCTGCAGTACGACCTGGATACCACCGCTTGCTGACGACAGCACCATGATCCCGATCGTTGCCTTGCGGGACTCGACCCTAACATGTTCGACAGGTTGATTCGCTACCTGTGTAAGCTGAGCAAATGGAAGTTGCCGCAGACGGGCGCCGCGCGCCTTAACCATTACTCGGAATTCGGCTAGTTCTCTCGGGAATGTTCTCACGCCCTCGACTCTAGCGGCGGGAATGCACCAGCTTCAGCGTGTCCGCTTGCAGAATGCGCTGGATCTGATTGCGGGCATGCACGGACCAGGGCCCCGTGGTGTCGAGCTTGATATAGGCCTGCCAGTGTTTCAGCGCCTTGCGTGGGTCGCGCGTCTTTTCGTAGGCGAGCGCGAGGTTGTAGTGCGCATCGGCGTAGGTGGGAGCTAGCTGGATCGCCATCTTGTAGGTCTGGATGGCCTCTTGCACGCGCCCCGTCTCGTCCAGAACGTTGCCCAAGTCGAAATAGGCGAGCGCGTAGCGAGGGTCGGCCTGCAAGGCGGCACGGTAGTGTTTTTCCGCCAGCGTGAAATCCTGGCGATTGTAGTAGAGGGTGCCCAGATTGATGTGCGCGGCCGCGTGGCTGGATTCAAACTCGAGTACTTTCTGGTAGGCGGCCAGCGCTTCAGTCTGCGTGGCCGGATCCTCCTCCAACGCGATGCCGCGGGCAAACCAGACCGCAGCATCGTTCTCCTGAGGACTGGCCTCAGGAGTGGGAATCGGCGTGCTGGTCACAACTTTTTCTCGAGTCGCGAAGTCCATCACGAACTGTCCCGCGATGGGCTCCAGCAGCCTGCCCTCATGACGGAAAGCCACGCGATGCTTGTTGGTGGATGAAGCTCCTGCCTCCAGCAAAGGATTCCCCATGCCAGAAGCCTGCTTCTGCATGGCCTCGAGCGATTGCCGGATCACCGCCGGCCGCACCCTCATCGCGCACAAGTCGCGAACTTTCTTGATCTTCAGCAGATCGGAAAAAGAGTAGGCAGGCGAGGCAGTAATCAGGCCCGCGCGCTCCCAGTTCGCCAACTGGCGCGGCGTGAGGCGAAGAATCCTAAGCAAATCAACTCGACTGTACACGACTATGCGCAAGCCTTGCGCGCATGCCACCGCGCAAGTACGTCCCCAACGCCATTATCCGCAACTTGCGGCAGTAAACGCAACTGCAAACGCTTGTGGAAATCTGTGGAGAACCCGAATGATTCACATGCAACAGAAATGGTGCAATCGAGCAATTAGCAGTTGGCCGTTAGCAATTGTCGGACTGCGCAGCTTCGATAATCATCGATCCCCAACTGCTAATTGCCAACTGCTGATTGCTCGGTGGGCGCGCTCAAACGGCCACTGCCGCCTGATATTCCTCGTACGTTCCCTTGAAGTCCGTAATCTTGTGGTCGCTTTCGAAGTGCCAGATGCGGGTCGCCACCTCGTCGATCAAGTCATGATCGTGGCTTACGAGGAACACGGTTCCGTGATAGCGCTGCAACGCGATGTTCAGCGCGTTGATGGCCTCCAGATCCAAATGGTTCGTGGGCTCATCGAGCACGAGCACGTTCGGTTTCTGCAGCATCAGCTTGCAGAAGAGCAGCCGCGCGGCTTCCCCGCCGGAAAGAACGCTGGTGGATTTGGTCGCTTCCTCGCGTTGAAAAAGCATTTGCCCGAGCAGACCGCGAATCTCCTCGCTGACGGCCCCCGGATTCCACTGATGCAGCCACTCCAGCGCCGTCATGCCGCCTTCGATCAGGCTGCGGTGGTCCTGGGCGAAGTATCCAATCGACGCTTCGTGTCCCCAGATCACTTTGCCCGAATCCACGAACGGACCGTCGTAGCCGCTGGTTTTGCGCAACTCCGCTTCCGGAGTAGTCGGGGAATTCGCCAGCAACGCATTCACCAGTGTGGTCTTCCCTGCCCCGTTGCGCCCCGTCAGCGCGATTCTTTCCCCGCGCGTGATGCTGGCAGTAAAGCCGCGGATGACTTCCTTGTCTCCGTAGGACTTGCCCAGGTGCTCGACTTCCAGAATGTGTTTTCCCGAGGGCCGCTTCTGCTCAAACTTGATATAAGGCCGCTGGATGTTCGACTTGGCCAGTTCGGTAACTTGCAGTCGTTCCACCTCCTTGCGCCGCGACTGCACCTGGCTTGACCGTGTGCCGGCGGAGAACCGCGCGATGAATTCGTTCAGCTGTGAAATCTTCTTTTCGCGCTGCGCGTTTTGCGATTCAATTTGCGAGCGCACTTGAGTCTTGGCTACAACCATGTCGTCATACGATCCGGTGTACGTAATAATGGTCTCGTAATCGATATCAGCGATGTGAGTGCAAATGCTGTTGAGGAAGTGGCGGTCGTGCGAAATCGCGATTACCACTCCGTCGTAGGCGCTCAGAAATCCCTGCAGCCAGTGGATCGAATCCAAGTCCAGGTTGTTCGTAGGCTCGTCCAGCAGCAACGCCTGCGGATGCCCGAATAACGCCTGCGCCAGCAGCACGCGGACTTTCTGCCCACCTTGCAGCTCGCTCATCTTGCGGCTGTGCGCTTCGTCAGGTATGTCCAAACCTTGGAGCAGGATCGCTGCATCGCTCTCCGCAGTGTAGCCGTCCTCTTCGCCGACAATGCCTTCGAGTTCGCCCAGCTTCATGCCGTCTTCATCGGTCATGTCGTGCTTGGAGTAAATTGCGTCGCGCTCCTGCATGGCCGTCCACAGGCGCTTGTTGCCCATGATGACCGTGTCGATCGCCGTGTGGGCGTCGAAGGCGAACTGGTCCTGGCTCAAGACGCCCAGCTTGCGCGGACGCACCACCGTCCCCTTTTGCGGCTCCAACTCTCCGCTGAGCAGTTTCATGAAAGTGGACTTGCCTGAGCCGTTGGGTCCGGTCAGGCCATAGCGCTTGCCCGGCGTAAATGCCGTGGAGACTTCGTCAAACAGTATTTTGGCGCCGTAGCGCATGGAAACATTACTGACTGAAAGCATGATTTCTGGCTTCTCTTCTTCTAGGCTTCTTCAGGACCTGCGGGGAATTTCCGCCAAGACGGTACGCAGCTGGAGTTAATAGAATATCACGCTGGTCCTGCAGTAAGAGCGATTATTGCTGGTCGAGCAAGCTGCGTACCTTGTGCGCCAGCGTGTCTAATAGAAATGGTTTTTGCAGGACGGCGGTCTGCACGCCGACATCTCCGCTGGCTATGGCTGGGTGGTCCGGATAACCGGACATGAACAGCACCTTGATTTCCGGACGCACCTGCCTCAGCCGCTGCGCCAATTCGGTACCCCCGACATTGGGCATGACGATATCAGTCACGAGAAGGTGAATCAGGTCTTCGTGTCCTTCGGCGATTCGCAGAGCTTCGTTCCCGTCCATCGCAGTTAGCACCATGTAACCCTGCCCTCCGAGAAAATGGCTGGCCAACTCGCGAATACCTATCTCATCTTCGACGAGAAGAATGGTTTCCGTGCCTTTGGACACGGTGGTGAGATCCAGCAGTTTGGCGGCTGCTGCAGGCGCCTTAGCCTCTTCGGCGCGCGGAAGATAGATTTCGAACGTGGTGCCCTGCCCTGGTTTGCTGTCGACGTGGGTCCAGCCACCCATCTGCTTGACTACTCCGTAGACAATGGCCAGCCCCAGCCCGGTGCCTTTCCCGGGCTCTTTGGTGGTGAAGAAGGGCTCAAACATGTGGGCCTGCGTTTCACTATCCATTCCGACGCCCGTATCGCTGACTACAAGTGTCACGTACCGCCCCGGCCGCACTCCGTCCCGAAGCCGAGGATGAGAGCCGCCGATCTCCGCGTTCTTGGTTTCAATCAGCAACTGCCCTCCCTGCAGCATCGCGTCCCGCGCATTGACCGCAAGGTTCATAATCAGTTGCTCTACTTGTCCTGGATCCGCCTTGAGGGGCCAAAGCTGTGGAGCCGGCACCACTCGCAGAGCAATGTTCTTCCCGATGAGGCGGTCCAGCATTTTCGCTACCTCGGTCAGGACTTCATTCAGGTCCATGACCTTAGGTTGGAGTACCTGCTTGCGGCTAAAAGCCAGCAACCGGCCCGTAAGGCCAGCGGCCCGCGTCACCGCATGTTCGATCCCCAAGGATTCCTTTTGGGCAGGAGCGCCCGGCGCAAGCCCGGAGCGCAGTCGTTCATTGTGAGCTTGAATCAGCATGAGAAGATTGTTGAAGTCGTGGGCGACGCCTCCGGCCAGCAGTCCCACCGCTTCCATTTTCTGCGAATGACGGAGTTGATCTTCCAAACGCTTACGCTCCGTGATGTCATACATGACTCCTTGCATCAGACAGGGCTGGTCTTCTGCGGTGGGCAACATGACGGCCTCGTCGCGAAACCACAGGATCCTGCCGTCGCGAGCGAGCATCCGGTATTCAGCTTGAAACAGGTCCCGGTTTGTCTGGAAGTGCTCCTCGACCGCCAGTACACTTTCGCGGTCCTCCGCATGGATACGGTTGATCCAATTCGCAGGATCGGAAAGCCAATCTGCGGGCGAGAAACCGAGCATCGATTCGATCTGCGGGCTTACATAGTGCCATCGGCCACGGGCTCCGAGTTCGGCGATGTAGGTGACCGCAGGCAGGCGCTCGACCAGCGTGCGAAAGCGGTTTTCCGCCGCGCTAAGCTCGGCCTTGATGGCCAGAACTTGTTCGTCTAGCACGGCCAAAGCCTGCGGTAATTCTTGAGCCGTATTCGCCGTATTCGCCGCCTTCTGCGTTCCCGTAGACATGCTGCTTCCGCTATAGCTCCCTTTGAAGGTAATTGAAGAGGCTGGTCATACAAGGTCGTTCCGACACCGCCCACCCTGAATACCATTATTGATGAGGAATCGGGGGAGGGGACCCTGTTAACGCGTATCACGAGGTTACATCAGTAACGGGGCAGGTTGTCTCCAAATGAGTCAGGGGGCAGGTTGCAAATGCCTCAGTGTCCGCCGCTGAGTTCGCGCACAATCGCGCCCACGAACTGCTTTGCATCGCCGAACAGCATCAAGGTGTTATCGAGGTAGTACAGCGGATTGTCGATGCCGGCAAAACCCGGGCTCAGGCTGCGTTTGATCACCATGACGGTGTGGGCTTTATCGACATCGAGGATGGGCATGCCGTAGATAGGGCTGGCAGCGTCCGTACGTGCGGCAGGGTTGGTGACGTCGTTGGCGCCGATCACAAGGGCCACGTCGGTTTGCGGGAAATCGCCGTTGATTTCGTCCATCTCGATGAGGCGGTCGTAGGGGATGTCGGCTTCAGCCAGCAACACGTTCATGTGTCCGGGCATGCGTCCTGCGACGGGATGGATGGCAAAGCGAACTTCGACTCCCTTCTTGCTGAGGATGTCGTAGAGCTCGCGCACTTTATGCTGCGCCTGCGCCACCGCCATCCCGTAGCCGGGGACAATGACGACTTTGTTGGCCGCAGCCAGAATCGCAGCTGATTCCTCAGCCGTGGCGCTATGGACCGGCTTGGCTTCTTGCCCGCCGGCGGCTGCGGCCTGCACTTGGCCGAACGCTCCGAACAGAACATTGGTGAACGACCGGTTCATCGCCTTCGACATGATGACCGAAAGGATGAGTCCGGAAGATCCGTCGAGCGCTCCGGCGATGATCAACAGCTTGTTGTCGAGCACGAATCCCATGGCCGCCGCGGATAACCCTGCGTAAGAGTTCAATAGCGAGATGACGGTCGGCATGTCGGCACCGCCGATGGGAATTACAAGCAGGACACCAAAGATCAGGGAAACGCCCACGATCAACGGGAAGAATTGTTTCGCTTCCGGATGCAACACCAGGTAGACCGCACTGCCGACAGCGACGCTGAACAGCAGGAAGTTGACGAGATTCTGTCCCTTGTAAGTGATGGGACGCTGGGGCAGGATTTCCTGCAACTTTCCCGCCGCCATCAAACTGCCGGTAAAAGTCAGCCCTCCGAGAATCACCTCCATCGAGAGCACCGACATCATGAACTTTGGGACGTTCGGGGTGCGCAGGTAGAATTCTGCCGTGCCGACCAAGGTGACGCACAGCGCGCCAAAGGCGTGGCTGAGGGCGGTCCGCTGCGGGACAGCGGTCATCTGCACCATGCCGAGCGGGATGCCGATGCCGCTCCCCAGAACCAACCCGACGGCAATCCACTTCCAATCGACGATGCCGTGGTGAAGCAGTGTGCCAGCGATGGCCAGCACCATGCCGATTTCGCCTGCCCAAATCCCATGGCGGGCGGTGGTGGGCGAACTCATCCACTTCAGCGAAAGGATAAACAGCGCGCTGGCAATCAGGTAGATCGCTTCGATGACGTACTGGCTTCCGGCGAACTCGTTCATTTTTAGGCCAATCTGGTTTGCACAACTTCGGCAGTGCGAAAGCGGCTAAGGCTTTGTGGGACGGCTGCTCTTAAACATCTTGAGCATGCGATCCGTGATGAAGAATCCACCCACCACGTTGCTGGTGGCGGCAACGATAGCAATCACGCCCAGCACCGTGGCGAACGTGCTCTTGCGCTCGCCCACCAGCACAATCGCGCCCACAACGGCTATGGCGTCGAGGGCGTTGGTCAGCGACATCAGGGGAGTGTGCAACAGCGGCGAAACATGGCGGATAACTTCGAAGCCAATGAAGCAGGCCAGCATGAAAATGAAAAGATCGTCGATCAGGTTGGAACCCATGTGTTCTCCCAGGGGCTAAAGCCCGGCATCTCTTGTAGCTATCCGCGGCACGGCTGAAGCCGCGCCCTGATGCAACTCCCTCAATTTCGAATCCTTCACTTCGCCGTCAACGCCGGCAGTTTGAAAAACTCCCGCACTCTCGCGTTCACGACTTCACCGTCGCGGGTTACCATCGTCTCGCGGATAATTTCGTCCTGCAGGTTCAGTTGCAGCTTGCCCTCTTTCACCAGGTACGCGAGAAAGGTGGCGACGTTGCGGGCGTACATCTGGCTGGCATGGTACGGCACGCTGCTGGCCAGATTGATGGCGCCGATAATCGTCACCCCGTACTCTTTCACCGTTTCTCCGGTACGGGTAAGTTCGCAGTTGCCTCCACGCTCGGAGGCAAGGTCGACGATCACCGAGCCTGGGGCCATCCCTTTGACCATGTCGGCGGTGATCAGCACCGGCGACTTCTTGCCGGGAATCACGGCGGCAGTGATGACCACATCGCTCTCCGCGACCACGCGGGTCAAGAGCTCGCGCTGCCGGGCATAGAAAGTCTCGTCCTGGGCAGTGCCATAGCCGCGAGCATCCTGCGCATCCTTTGCCTCAATCGGCAGCTCGACGAAGCGGCCCCCGAGGCTCTGCACCTGCTCTTTGGACGCGGCGCGCATGTCGTATGCGGACGCCACTGCTCCCAGCCTGCGCGCCGTAGAAATGGCTTGCAGCCCTGCAACTCCCGCCCCGATGACGAATACCCGCGCCGGCGTGATGGTGCCCGCCGCCGTCGTCATCATGGGAAAAATTCTGATGGAGGTTTCCGCGGCCAGCAGCACCGCTTTGTAACCGCAGATCGTTCCCATGGAAGAAAGCGCGTCCATGCTTTGCGCGCGCGTGGTGCGCGGCACTAGTTCGACGGAGAATGAGGTCACGCCGGCCGCGGCAATCTGCTGAACGACCTCGGCAGATCCAAAGGGCCGCAGAAATCCAATCAGCAACTGATCACGCCGCATCAGGGGCAGATCGGCCTGACCGGTCAAGTCATTCGATCCATAGCACAGCACTTGCACAATAATGTCGGAGGCGCCGAACACCGCGGCGCGATCGGCAAGAATTTTTCCACCCTTCTCGACGTAAACTGAGTCAGGATAACCGGACCCCTCGCCCGCGCCCGACTCCACCACCACTTCGAGTCCTGCCTTAGCGAGCGTGGGGACAACCGCGGGCACGAGCGCAACCCTGCATTCTCCCGGATAGCTTTCCTTCGGAACTCCAACAATCAAGCGGTTGTCCTTTCCCCACGGAGAATCATCACCGGCCAGACTGCCACTTCAGCGGTCGCAAAGGTCATTGCAGTGTCTCGTTTCATCGGTCGTAGCCCACTGCGAATCCTACAGAAAGGAGTCCATGTTCTACTGTGATGCTCGTCACATGGTAAAGAAAACAGCTTTGAGGACATCCCGAAATAGGCCCACCCAAATTGAATCTGAACCAGCGTCCAGCGGACTCAAAACAGTACCAGAAAGAAGAGGCACTGAAAAGCGGCTCGGCACAGGAGCAGAAAACGGTTTGGCCTCCCATCTACCGAACAATCGGCGGATCCCACATTGTCAATTTGAATTGAAGGCCTCGGTGAGAGACACGGTTGTCAGTGCTGACCTAAGTTGCTCCAACGTTGCAGAAGATTTAACACGAATTGTGACGGGCTCTCCTGGAAGCAGATCAAAGTAGTTATCTGCGCTTTCGACATTGAGGTCCCCAAAAGAGAGAAACACGCTCCGGGCAAGCTTCGATGACTCCACCGTGACGGTGTAATCTTCGCCGGCTTTGCTGAGCGTCGTTTCAATCTTCGGCACGACCGGCAGTTCCAGGTTGTGCGTCACATCGAAGAAGATAAGGTTCCGTGACACTTTCTTTCCAGCCATTTCCAGATCAAATACCAGAAAGCTCCGACGAGGATCAGCCTTGGCCGACAGGGCCGCTTTGTCCACGCTGAAATAAATCGCGCTTGACTGCGCGGGGATTTGAACATCTTTGGTTTGATCGAGCAAAGCGTTTCCCGAGAAGTCGAGCAGCCGCATATGGATCGTCCCGGAAAGTGGCTGGAGTTTGTCCGATACCACGTATACATCCACCTTGTCGTCGTGGAAGAAAGGCGAGATCAGCACATCGTCGTAGAAGCGGCGCGCATAGTAATGGAGCGCCTTCCAACGTCCGTAATAATCGATGCTCGCCCACGAAGCCACCGGCCAGCAGTCATTCAACTGCCAGTAGAGCGATCCCATGGTGCGCGGCCGCTGCCTGCGCAGGTGCTCGGCGCCGATCTTGATGATCTCCGCCTGCTGCACCTGGCTCAGATAAACGAACGAACCGAAATCCTTGGGCTCGCGGTACTCGCGCAACATATACGTCAGGATGCGTTCATTCCCGCCCTTGTTTTTTTGATGCGCCTGCAGGACGGTGGAATGAATATCAAAGTCCTCAGGCTTGGCGAAGGCGCGGATGGTGCGCATCTCGGGAAACGATTGAAATCCGAATTCCGACATGAACCGCGGAAATTGCAGGGTGTAGTCCAAGGCCGGCGCCTGCGCATGCCACACCTGCCAGTAGTGCATGTCGCCATTGTGCTGATTGTCGGGAACCTCCTCAAAGTTGGCGCTGGGAGAACTGGGCCAGTAAGGCACCGGATCGGCATACTGGGTGACCGCGCTCTTGAGGATGTCGGCAAACATCACCATGTAATCCTGCCAGACACGGTCGCGGACTTCTGCAGAAATCGCTTCCTTGAATTCCTGGCGGTCACCCCAGTGATGCCACCCAGTTTCCACCTCATTGTTTCCGCACCAGATTACGATGCTAGGGTGGTCCCGCAGGCGCTTGATCTGGTCGATGGCTTCTTGCCGGACGTTTTCCTGAAAAGCTGTGTCGCCGGGAACCATGTCCCCGCCGAACATGAATTCCTGCCAAACCATAATCCCGAGTTCATCACAGATATCGTAGAAATCGTCCGACTCATAGTAACCCCCGCCCCATTCGCGAACCATATTCATGTGCGCTTCGCGAGCGGATTGGAGAATGTTGCGATGAATCTCCGGAGTTACACGGTTGGGAAAGCTGTCGAACGGAATAACGTCCGCGCCTTTGGCGAATACCGAGATACCATTCACGACGAACTCGAAACTCTTCCCCCATTGATCAGGAACGCGGCGCAGTTCCAGTGAACGCAGTCCGGTCTTCGTTTCCGTTCTAGCCGCAACGTCACGACCAACGCGGATCGAGGCAGAAAAACGGTAGCGGCTTTGGGGACCGTAGCCAACCGGATACCAGAGCCTAGGCCCGACAATCCGCAGCGGAAACGAAACATGATTGATGCCGGCATTCAGTTGCAGCGTCTGGGTTCCATCGGCCGTCTGCGGTCCAGCCATTTCATCGTGAGCCAGGGTGAGAGTGGCCGTTGTGGGCCGGCCAGCTTCGATCTCAAGCTCGGCTGTAACGTTGGTCAAGGCGGCGGTGACGTTTTGCTGGTGGATGTGAAAATTATCAATACGGAGTGCATCCCAGGTTTCAAGACGCACTGGCTGCCATATGCCTTCGGTCATGAAGCGCGGTCCCCAATCCCAGCCGTAGTTGTAGGGAGCTTTGCGAGTGTAGGGGGCTGTGGCAATGTTCTCTTCGTTGCCAAAATTGTGGGTTGAGATCGAAGGCAAGACATAAGGCAGCGACTTGGCGTACGGAAGCATCTTCTCGACGGCCGAATGGAACACTACTCGGAGCGTATTCGGACCGGGCTTCAGCAGCGCTTTTGCGGGGATTCGCCAGTGGCGGAACATGTTGTCCGCGTGGAGAATCTCGTGGCCGTTCAGGAAGACGTCCGCAAACGTATCCAGCCCATCAAAAACCAGGTCGACATGGTCGTGCGCGAGCGTGGCCGCATCGATTTGAAACGTAGTTTGATACTCCCAGTCGGCCAGGCCAATCCACTGTAACCGGAACTCATTATCTCGATCGAAAGGGTCAGGAATAAGACCGCTGTGCAGCAGGTCGGTTTGAACCACGCCGGGAACCTGCGCGGGATGCCATTCCTTGACGTCGGATCTATCTGTGTTTGCTACAGCTCGAAATTGCCAGCCCGAATTCAGGTTTCGCGACGAAAGCTCGAGTCCTTTGAGCGGCAACGGAGCGAGAGAGTAGAGCAGAAACGCGAGAGAGTAATACAGGACAGCAGCCACACTCCGAGCGAATCCACGCTGAGTCGATCCCATGTCAGTGCTCCTCTTTAGGCTGTGCTCCTGTTTCCCAGATGCTCGCGGCTGTCGGCGCGCAAGAACTCCGCTCGCGCCTCATGCAGTTTACCTCGTTCCGCCGCTCTGGACGACCGGCGGATTCGCATTCCTTCAAGGGCTGCGGGGACATTTTACTTCTCGGTGATTCCGGGCCATTCATCCGTGCGAAACGGAGACGCAGGCAGGCCTTCTTGGTTTCAAATGATTGTGCGGCCCGGAATAGACACTAGATTTGGCGTACGTGGTGCCCGGTGATGAGTGATTGCAAGGCTAGAGCCGACGCGCGGACTTGAACCGCTGACCTGCCGATTACGAATCGCCCACCGACATCCGGTCTACGCGGGGACCCGTGTAAACAGCGGGGTCACGCGGGCGCACTTGTCAGCGGGACAGAACACGGGACAGCTTTTTCACCGCTGGCGCGGCACTGCTGGTTAGACGCCCCCCATCCGAATCTCAGCCATTCCTGCGCTTCCTGCGTTGGCTTTTTCCATGAGCGCGGAGCGATATTCCTCAAAGCATTCCGCGATGGACAGCCACGACGTCCAATCAGGGCCCGAGCGTGACCACTTGAGTTTGTAGTTGCTTTGAAGAACGGTATCGGCAAGGACACCGCGTTCTTTTCTTTTATCCCAGAGAGACTTCAATTCTTCCACGTCAGGCGCGCTTGGCCGTCCGCTCTTCATTTTGGCCGTCTCCGCCCACCGCCCCACGACCGAAGGCAAACTATTTTCCATCCCAAGATTCTACACCTGGCGCGGGGGCACCAGAGTTACAGTCAACACCGTCCAAGGCGGAGGGTGTGACTGCTCGGGCCTTGGATGCCGGGCGTGTGCGTGAGTTCGATTCCGCCCGGCGCGCTTTATTCACTTTCCGGCGCGTCTTCAGTGAGCGGCCTGCGGGGGATGAAAGAAGCCCAGCCTGATTCCGATTTCACTCATCTCTTCCAGTGCGGATAGGTCATAGCGGTTTTCCGACCGTCGAACCAACGCGTCTGCCCACCGTTGCATTTCTGCGCTCCACTCAGCGCTGAATTGGTCCGGGCTTGCTTTTGATGTTTTCATGCCCCAATTCTACACTCGACTCATTTCTTGTTGTCGATGTGATACCGCTTTCATTTCCCGGCGTGCGCTCGGGGCAGCGTAGAATGGCCCCGAACAAGACTTATGGTGGTATGTCCGTCAAGGCGGTGAGGCTATGAAACTGTTAACGACTTGGCACTTTTGGACTTGGGTTTTCGCCATGTACGGGATTCAACAGACCGTCAGCGACATTGCGGGTTGGCTTGCCTTGGCCCCAGCCGGTGGTTTGCGGGCGGGTGGTCTGCATGGTGTCTTGTTCGCCGTTATCACATTCATCCCCGCGTGGTATGGATCAGCACTTCTCATGCACAAAACGCTGGAAGAAGAGAGCGGGCAAACATCATGAGTACCACAACAACTTGAAACATTCCTGAAAGGCGGAGAGAAGGCTGGAGCCGACGAGCGGACTTGAACCGCTGACCTGCCGATTACGAATCGGCTGCTCTACCAACTGAGCTACGTCGGCTTCTGGTTTGACCGTTTCAGTTTATCAAATCGCAGCTGGAGCAGCCGCGGACGGTCGAGACAAGCGATCCTCTAAAGCAAGAAACGCCCGCGCGTCCGCTCATGCAGCGCGAGCGGCGACCAGAGCGTCGTATTCCTCTTGCGACTGGGCGGGCAGCAGCACCCACAGCGTGTACACCCCGACGGCCGTACCGAAAGGAACATTGAACAGGGAGATGAAGCCCAGGACAAGCGCGATCACGCGGGCCCAGGGCTCGCGCTGCAACAAGCCCCATCCGGCAATGAATCCGCAGGCAGCCTTGGCCAGGACGAAGATGGCGACCACACTCAACAGTGGACGCAAAAAGGCTGGTGCTCCCGCAGTGCCGCCGGGAGCGAGCAGGGTGTTAGCAAGAATGTATAGAACTACTCCGATCACTGCGTTGAAGGCGGAGATGGCAAACCAGAAGATCCCCAACAAATGCAGGTTCCCCTGCACACGCCCAGGACGCTGCTGCATCACCGTCACTGGGCCCACGATTTGCTTCCCACACCGGCTGCAAAACGCCTGACCGGGTTGCACGGCTGTGCCACATCCATCGCAGAACATGATTCCCCCCGCACTGATTCGTCAACCGGAATCTCGCTATCCAACATGCTGCTCAACGATGATACGCAAACCGCGCGTGAGAGTTCAGTCGAAAGTGTTTTATCGACTTGCGCCTTCCTCTACGACCTTTTCTCGGAATGAGGATCGGTGCGATTGATTCGGAAGCAAAACGAAAAGGCCACCCGGCAACAGGGCAGCCTTCTCTTTTCAAGGGAGAATAGTTCCAACGGAAGGCAAAGTCCGTCAAAACTTTCTGGACAAAATCTTATGAGTCGAAAAAGCAGGGTGTCAAGCAAATTTTGGGAAATAAATGTCTTTATTTTCAATGACTTACAGAATCAATCAACATGTGCTGCAACCGTTTCAATTTGAGACAAAAGGTCGACGAGACGGCCCTAAGCCAATACTCCTAAAGCACTTAAGAACTTTTGGGGGTGTCCGTGGCACCTGGCTGGCTCCTGACAGAACCCTCCGCCGCAGCCTCTCCCAGGTGAAGAGAAATGAACTCGGTTTGGTCGGGACGTCCGAAAACTGGGCCCGGGAAGAACCGTCGCAGGAGAACGCGAGCGCCGCCGAAGGCCACTCCCGCCGCAAGAGATAACGCGCCCACGACGATGGACAAAATAATGATGTTGACCAGCAAGTTGGCAATGTTGTTTTTCTTGTCGAAATAAGTGTTCTCGTTCCAGGTGACGCTGGCCTCGTAGTTCACCGCACCCAACAGCGTCTGCGCGTCGCTTTGAGAAAGCGGGCCGGCAGCGATGGCCACGATCGGCCCCGTTCGCTTGTCGAAAAATGGACCTACATTTTCAATGGCTGCAACCCCGGCCTGGGGTTGAGCCGCATGATGGGCGGCGTCGATGCGTCGCAAATGCTCGGCAGCCAACGCCGGCGTGGGATACTCGATCAGCATCAGCGTCGCTTCTCCGCTTGGAGTGCTGTACTGCCTGAGCAGCACTTCGGGGCCGGCGCCGAAGTCGACCAGGTCCGCGGGGAGAGGAGACCCGATCGCGCCCAGGGCCAGCGGCCCTTCCGCGTATTTCTCGGTATTTGCGATGTAGCCGTGGTGCGGCACGAAAGCGAGAATCGGAGGCAGGGTACCCGCATTCCCACTGGGGCGGGGAAGCACCCCAGCCAACTCACGCAGTCCTGCCGCAGACATCGCCGATTCCTGGCTGAACACCGCATCCACCAGGATGTGGCCACGGAAAAAAAGCGCACGCGGGCTGCGCCATGCTCCCCGGTCGCCGATCTCTTCCGCCGCCATCTCCGGCTGCAAGTACAAACCAAATGCGCCGAATGCGCCGCTGGCGTCGGTGAATCGCGCGGCGCGGATTTTCAGCGTGCGCCCGTCGTCACTCTTGTACGTGGCGGACTCAAAGTCTGTGAAGCCGTATTCTTTGAGCAGGGCCGCGTTGGTGGGATCGGCGGCCGCGGCGTCTTTGCTGGCCTGCGCTGCGCCCTGGATCTGCCACCCGGCAAACTGCTTTGGCAGGATCGGTGGGGCGGGCGAATCCGCAACCGGGCTGGCGGCGCAGACAACGCCGGAAAGACAAATACCGACAGCCCATATGAATACAAATCTTGAATAAAGCATGGATGGACCGCTGGGCACAGAATCCCTTCTATAATTAGACCACAGCGGAGGAGAAAAAGTTTCCCGAAGGATCTACTGACCGGCGGCTTTGTCCATCTTGCTGGCCACTTTCACCCCGCTCAGCCCATTCACGTACTTGGCGATGCCGCGATAGAGCGATTCGGCTATGCGCTGGCGGTATTCGCTGGTGGCGAGGCGATGCTCATCGGTAGGATTGCTGACAAAAGAAATCTCCGCAAGAATCGAGGGCATATTCGCGCCGATCAGCACGATAAACGGAGCTTTCTTCACGCCCCGGTCGCGAATCGCCGGGCTCTTCACCGCCAGGCCGCTGTGCAGCGACTGCTGCACGTCCCCGGCAAATTCCCGCGACTCCTCGACTTTCTCCTTGAGCGCGATCTTCTTGACCAGGTCCTGCAGTTCATAGATGGACTTCTCCGAAACCGCGTTTTCGCGCGCCGCCACTTCCAGCGCTTCCGGCGAAGACGTGAAATTCAAGTAGTAAGTTTCGACTCCTCTGGCTGCAGCATCGTGGCTCGAGTTGGCGTGGATGGAAACGAACAGGTCCGCGCGCGCCTGGTTGGCTACGGCTGTGCGAGTCTCGAGCGGGATGAACGTGTCGTCCTTGCGCGTATAAACCACTTCCGCGCCCAGCCGCGCTTCCAGCAGCTTGCCCAAACGCCGGCCCACATCAAGCACAAGATCCTTTTCCTCCAGGCCGTTGGGACCGATGGTGCCGGTATCGTGGCCTCCGTGCCCGGGATCAATCACGATCTTGCCAATTTTCAGTCCGAGGGCCCGAATCAAGGAGCGGTCCCCGCTCGCGGTCGGCTTCGCCTCGCGAATGCCAAGACCAGAAGCCCTCCCCGACTTACCGGAAGCAAGAGTGCGCGAGCCAGACTTGACCCGAGAGTCGCCTCGATCGCTCACTGCGGCAGAAACGGTCGAATCTGGAGCATCGGGGTCGCCATCGAGATCGTTGTCCGCCAGCCTTTTCGCGGCGACGACATTCCGCGCAGCCGGGACTTCTCTCTTCACATCGTGAGCATTCCGCTTCGCCCCTTCCGCCGGGAGGGTGCTGGAGTCATCATCGTCGGCATCCACGACTCTTTTCACGACCGCCGTTTGCAGCTTCTTACTTGTAGTGGCGGTCCCAGATGCGGATGCCCTCGCCTCATCGCCGCCGTCCACGCTGACCACGGGCGCCTTCCCTGTTTTAGCCAGAGCCGCGTGTGCCGAAACAACTGCCTTCGTCTCCGATCCATTCGGGACGGAGTCGGTATCGGTGTCATGGATTGTTTTCGGCAAGGCCAGACCATCCGCGTCCGCCGCCGTACTTTCGCGCGTATCATGGGCCTGCTTCGCCCGCCCATTCTTGCCGTGAATGTCGATGATCAGGCGGTAGGGATTGGGCAGCAGGAAAGCGTCGTAGTCGGAGAGGTTATCGACCTCGAGCACAACTCGCGTCCGGCCCGGCGCAAACTGGGCCACGCGAACCTTCTTCAGGAATCCGTCATCCACGTCGAAGCTCTTCCCAACCAGCGTCGAGGCCAGCTTCGTATCGCGCAGATCGAAGAAGATGCGCGCTGGACTGTCGATCCGTTGGGAAACAAATTTCACGTCGCTTTCCACGTCAATGGCAACCCGCGTGTAATCGGGCGTGGACCAGTGCCGGATGCCGGTCACACGTGGCAGGCGCCCGGAGCGCGCCTCCGAGGATTCGTCTTTCCCGGAAGATGCACGCGCGGCATGATCGTCCCCAGCGGCCCCTTTCGCATCCTTGCTGCCGTTCTTCTCTGACCGTTTTTTCTCCGCAGCCTTTTGCGCTACCGCCACTTTCTCGGCTTCCGCCTCCTGGTTCAGCTCGACGATCGCCTGACGCGCATCGTCAGCCAGGCGATTGTGGGGATAATGGCGCAGAAACTCCTGGAAGGTGGCGCGGGCTGCTTCAGGATCGTTAAGATCGTCCTTGTAGATTTCGCCGATGGTGAACAACCCGTCGAAACGGTATTTGCTGCCCGGATACTCCCGGCGCAGGAACTTGTATTGCTCGATGGCCTCGTTCAGGATTTTGTCGTCGTCGAAACGCCGTCCCATTTCCACCAGCGTCTCGGCCACCGCAACCACGCTGGGATCAGCCTTGGTGGAAGTTGGCGCTCCCAGATACACGTAGCGGTAGGCATTCAACACGCGCTGGTAATCGCGGCGGGTTCGGTCCGCGGGAGGCCTTCCGTTCAGCGCCTCGCGCATCCTCTCGGCGGTAGCGAAACGCTCCCGCGCCCAGGAATCGGAATGGCGCGCACGCGCATGTGCCGCCGGAGCGGTAAAAGCGGCGAACACGGCGAGCGCCAACAGCGCTCCCCACAGACCACGCTGGCGCGATGAGCGCTTCAAAGTAACCCGCACCATAACCAGCCCGTGCCTTCGCTCCTGCCTGTTTGAACCAGTTGGTTGAACCAATGCCTGGGTGCCAGAGAGACCAAATAAAGATGCCAAAAAACCTAGTCAGTGTTGCTGATATAGAGCACGCCCCGTGCATCCCGTTGAACACGAACGGGATCGTGTGAAGCACCCGAGTTGAAATCGGACCCTCCGTAGTACAGGTTGGTGATCCGCCGGACGTAGTTCTGGGTTTCGGCGTAATGCGGAACTCCGGAACTTCGCGCCACCGCGCCCGCACCCGCGTTATAGGCGGCCAGGGTCAATTTGACGTCGCCGCCATAGCTTTCCAGAAGTTGCTTCAAATGCCGCACGCCCGCGTCCACATTCTGTTCCGGGTCAAACGGATTCTTCACCTTCAACTGTCGTGCCGTCGAGGGCATCAACTGCATCAGCCCCATCGCGCCCTTCCGCGACACCGCGTTGGGGTTGAAGTTCGATTCCACTTTCACCACCGCGCGCACCAGGTTGGGGTCCACGTTATGCCGCGCTGCAGCCTGCTCTATGGCGCTATCAATGTCCCCGGGCGTTGCCGCCGTGCCGCGGAAGTTAGCCGTCACTATCCTGGCGGTTGCCGATTGGTTGGACTCCCGCCCCAGGTACTGGTTGACCTCGTCGGCTGCCGAACGCGCGGCTCGCATCGCCGCGGCATTCGCCGGAGGCACAGGCTTCCAGCGATTCTCTTTGGAACTCCAGTACATCAGCTTGCGCCTGGGCGTTTCCGAGGTCTGAGTATGAGGAACTGAGCCGGGCGGGACAGACTCATTCACGTAAATCTTGCGTCCGCGCTCATCAGTTGCTGTGATTTTGTCGGACGCCCCATTGCCATCTTCAGTGGCACGGAGTTGGGGCGTGAGCGAAAGAGAGGTCGCGGCTACGGTGCTGGCCATCAGAGCGATTTGCAGGCGCTTTCGCATAACCGGGTACCTAATCCACCTTTGGCAAGAGCGAAGACAGTCCTCACCCTCGCCTGTTGCTACCCGGAACCTGACGGAGAATTCTTAAACCAGAGTGAGAAGATTATAGGCCCTGGGGATGGCAGGGGCAACCTATCTGAAGGGCGTAGAACCACCGGAGTAATCTCGGTAACATGCTGAAACCAAAAGACATTATAGAACCCTAGCAAGTGCGGGTCGATCCGCAACGTTCAGGGTTTAGCGGCCGTGGCCGGGGTCGGCTTTGCGACCTCGCCCTCTTTCATGATGAACGTGAACGGACTGGGCACGTAGTCAGTAATCACGCCGACAATGTCGACCGTGGCCCCAGGAGCCGGCGGGCGCAGCATGGGCTTCGCCATGGTGACTTGCAGGTCCACCTTGTTCGCCTGCTGGTTTTCGTCGGTGATCGCCGCCTGAATTGTGCCCTGCGTCGAGGAGATCACCTTCACCGACATTTTCAGCTTCGCGGCTCCCTGCTTTTCCTTCTCCAGAATCGCCTGCATCACCTTGTCCGCCGCATCTTTGTTGGCTGGGGAAGCGTCCCTGAAGGTTAGGACATACTCATAGTCGCCAAAGGAAAGGTCGCCCGGGGCGTTTTCCTGGACTGCCTTCACGGCAATCTCTGCGGGTGTAAGAGCCAGCTTGACAGAAAAGTCGGCCGGACGGCCGGGCTGGTTCGCCGTGGCCACGATGAGCTGATCCCAGCCATCTTCGCCCCCGTGATACCTGCGGTACTTTGCCTTGCCATAATCCGCAATTGATTTTTGCGCCGCAGCGTTGCCCTGGGCAAGCTGGAACGCCTTGGCAACGTACCAGAAGCCGTTCGGATCTGGGGGGTTCATCTCTAGTTCGGCGATGGCGAGTTGATAAACATCTTGCAGGCTGTTGGGATCGTTCTCGATTGCCTTCATGTAGTGGTCGCGGGCCGCCGGATAGTCCTTGGCCTGCAACGCCACAAAACCGGCCGTCCCCTGGAAAATTGCCGCCATCTGTTTGTGCAACTTGTCGAAGTCCGCGTCCGACACGCCCTCCGGTTTCTGCCAGCCGGCTAGGGCCTTCAGGCCTTTCTCGGCGTCTGCACCCGCGGCCGCGGCAGCTTTGGCATCGCCTTGACTTGCCAGCGATCGATTCAGAAACGTAACAATGGCCAGCGCCCGCACATTGCCCGGGTCGAGCTCGAGAATCCGGTTGGCGGTGCTCGTCACCTTGGCCACACTGCCGGCCTGCTGGTACGCCGCCATCGCCTGTTCGAGCGCATCGATCTTGACCACGCTGCCCGGATACTGAGTAACAAAGGCCTCCATAGCCGCGGCTTTTTGCGCTGGGTCCTGCGTGTTCAGCGCGGCGATGTAGGCGTTGTATTCGGCAGGATCTTTGATCATTTTTTGGCCAGCCGGCGGATTCTGTTGCCCGAAAAGTTGGGTCGAATTGAACAAACCCATCGAGGCGATAAAGACTAAGACCAACAGTAAGGTCGGCAGCTTTGTCCAGGTGTGGCGCATTCTTGTCGTCTCCGGATTGGCACGAAGCATAGCAAAGGGCTGCAGCTTGGAGTAGGTACTACCCGGACACATCCCGAAGTGCATCCGCAGCCCACGTTTCAATCGATAGTCTTCGGAAAGACGCAGGTGGCAGTCGCATCAAGCCTTCTCCAGCGCGGTCGCAAAGGCATCGAGCGACAACGACCGCAACAGGTTGCGGCGCATGCCGCGTTCCACCTCGGCTAACCGGTCAGAAGCAGCGGTGATCCAGTCGAAATCGGCAGCCTCCGCCAGCCTCGTGAGCTGGCTCTGAATGTCGGTGTTTTGAACCAGATCCGGAGTTCCCGACCCCAGAAACATCAGATCGCGCAGCAGCAGGTAGAGTGTGCGGAGGAGTTGTTCCGTCTTCTCCCGTCCCTCGGCGCCGGCGCGATACGACTCGGTGATCTTGAAAAGCTGAGTGTGTTCCCCGCCCAGCAGGGCCGAGTTGAGGATCGCGAGCGCGTCGGTGCGGGCAGCAACGTATGCCTCCACATCGAAGCTGCGCGCCCGGCCCAGAGCGCCCTCGCTCAGCCGGGCAACCAGAGCGCGCTGCTCCGGCTTCCATTCCGGGCGCTGCCCGGCCAGGTAGCGCTCCACTTCCTCCAGCGGCACAGCTCCGAGCGGGAACGTCATCGATCGTGATCGGACAGTAGGAAGCAGTTCGCCGGGGTTTTCCGAGAGCAGAAAAATCGTGGCAAACTCGGGCGGCTCTTCCAGAACCTTAAGCAGCGAGTTCGCCGCCTCCTTCATGAAGGCAGAGTCCGTGAAGATATAAACGCGTTCCCGAGCTTCAGACGGACGGTAATAAATGGTCTCGATGACCCGCCGGACCTGATCCACTTTGATCATCATCTGCGGAGGATCGGGAGGGATGACCAGCACATCGGGGTGAGTCTGCACGAAGAGGCGGGTATCTTTCTTGTCGGTCTCGCGCATGCCTTCGCGCGTTTCCACCGCTTCGGCAAACCGGGCATCGAGATCGGCAGCCTGGGCAATGCGGCGGCAGTTCGCGCATTGCCCGCAGAAGTCAGGCAGACCATCCGTCTCGGTCGGCGCCAGACAGTTCAACGCCTGCGCCAGCATCAGCGCCAGCGTGTACTTGCCCGCCCCCCGCGCGCCCGAAAGGATCACCGCATGCGGAAAGCGCTTCCGCGCCAGCATATCGCGCAGGCGATGGACGGTTTCGGCATTGCCGTGAAAATCAGAGAAGGGCATGAGTCAAAGTCTAACGAATAACATGAATCGAGACCTTAAGCCTCAAGTCTTTCCACGCCCGATCCGCCGTGTAAATGGGCGCCTTGAGTGCGATCCCAAGAGCCAGGCACGCGCGGTCTCCTAACGATAGCCCCAAAGAACGAGTCTGCGGCAGCAACGAACCGGCAATCTTCGCTTGTTCTGTGTCGAAATCCAAAATCTCAGGAATGGGAGCAATTACAGCCTCCCACGCGTCCTCCGGGCCGATTCCTCGTCCCACTAGTTTTCCGTACGCCTCGGCGACGTTGACCGAACTCATGGCGGCACTCTCTAGCAATCCGATTTTCTTGGTGAATATCTCTGCGCCCGGTTCCCCGTGAAGAATCGCGAGTAGCGCTGAAGTATCCAGCACAATCCTACTCACGCCGCGCCGCCTCGCGCCGTTCGGCAATTAACTCATCCACCAGCGAGGTGGTGGGCGGCACGTGTTTGCGAACAATTTGCTGCGCCTTGGTCAGCCGCTGCCGTAAAGTCGTAATTCGCAACTCGTTGTTTTCGATACGAAGAACAATAGTGTCGCCGGACTGGATCCCAAGAGCTCGGCGAAAAGAAGCTGGAATCACAACCCGCCCATTCTCGTTAATGCGCGTAAGGCTTTCCGTTGGACTCATGACAATTCATATGATATGTCATTCCGGAGCGCTGTGTCAAATCTGACGCCAATGACAAACACAACAAAACGTACCCCGCGCTCTTCTCAGCGACAATCACGCGCTTCTCGCCGCCAGCTTCAGCTTTCGCCCGACAACTTCCACGATCCGCCGATGCGTCTGCGCGGGCGTGCCGCTGGCGTCCACCGCGACGACGCGTTGCGGCTCCCTGGCAGCAATCGTCAAATAGCCCTCCCGCACGCGGGCAAAAAAGCCCCGCGTTTGCTGCTCGAAACGATTTTCGTCGGGGTGATGTTTGCTCGCATTCTTGTTCGAACTGTGGTTCGCATGGGAAGCGCGCTGGTTCCTCCGCCGGGCTCGCCCCACGCTCATCGCCGGGTCGGAATCGAGCAGGATCGTCAAGTCGGGCTGCAAATCTCCGCAAAGAATGCGGTGCAGCTTCAGCACCGCCTCACTCCCCAGCTTGCGGCCGCTGCCCTGGTAAGCTTCCGTGGAATCGGTAAATCGATCACAAAGCACAATCTGACCGTGATCAAGCGCCGGCTGGATCACCTCCGCGATGTGCTGGGCCCGCGAAGCAAACATCAAAGCCATTTCCGCCAGCGGAGAAACATCTGCGGTCGCGGAGTCGAGCAAAATGCGGCGAATCTTCTCGCCCGTAGCAGTCCCCCCCGGCTCGCGTGTTTCTACAACCTTGTGCCCGGTCGCGCGGAGAGCCGCCGCCAGTTTACGCATCTGCGTGCTCTTGCCGGTTCCGTCCAGCCCTTCGAAAGTAACGAACTTCCCGCGCCGTGACATCGTCGAAATGATAGCAGCGCTGGTGCACTCGTGTATGACCGTACCTGTACTGCCCCTCCGCAGGCTGCTATAGTCTAAAATTCTGCAGGCGCTGTGGGATTCGGTTCGTCGACAAAATGGGGGCCCCTAAAATGAAACTCTCAAGAATCTTGGGAGTGGTTTGCCTTTCCTGCTTTCATCTGTTCTTCTCCCTTTCCGGTTGGTCAGCTACCGGGCCCACCGTAACCATCTTCGTGGACGCCACCTCGGCTCCACGCAAAATCTTCCACGCCAAGCTCAAGATTCCCGCCAGCCCCGGAGACTTCACGCTCTATTACCCAAAGTGGATTCCCGGCGAGCACGCCCCCGACGGCCCTGTGGTCGATCTAGCCGGCCTTAAGTTCACCGCAGGCGGCAAGTCATTGCAATGGCGCCGCGATCTCCTCGACGGCTTCACTATCCACGTCGGGGGTCCCGCCAGCAAGACTGAAATAAGTGCCGAGCTGGATTTCCTTTCTCCCGCCACCTTCGAAGGCGGCTTCTCCGCAGGCTCTTCTGCTACCGACAAAATGGCGGTGATCAGTTGGAATCAGGTCCTGCTCTATCCCAAAGGCTGGAAGTCAGACGATCTCACCTACGTAGCCAGTCTGAAACTTCCCGCCAACTGGAAATATGGCACGCCTCTTCCCATCGCCTCGACCGCTGTCGCTAACGGCGAAACGCAGATCACATTTCAGCCCGCTTCCCTGACCACGCTGGTCGACTCGCCCGTGATCACCGGCGAATTCCTCAAAGTCGTCAAGCTGGCCGATGACCCGCCCACCGAGATGGACATTGCCGCCGACAGCGCCGCCGCGCTCGCCGCTCCGCAGGAAGTCTGGGACCACTACAGGATTCTGGTCGAGCAAGCGACCAAGCTTTTCGGCGCGCATCACTATCGCGATTATCATTTCCTGCTCAGCTTAAGCGATCACGTTGCGCACTTCGGGCTCGAGCACCACGAGTCCGACGACAGCCGCATCGACGAGCGCGGACTCGTGGACGACACCGCGCGCAAGATGGCGGCCGGCCTGCTCCCTCATGAGTATGTGCATTCGTGGAACGGAAAATACCGCCGTCCTGCAGACCTCGCCACCCCGGACTATCAACAGCCGATGCAGGATGACCTGCTGTGGGTCTACGAAGGCCTCACTCAATACCTGGGCGAAGTGCTGACCGCCCGCAGCAGTTTGCTGACGCCCGAGCAGGTGCGCGACAATCTGGCCATAACCGCCGCCGCCCTCGACCATACCCCCGGCCGCGCCTGGCGCAACCTGCAGGACACCGCCGATGCGGCTCCACAACTGTATTTCTCTCCGCAAGCCTGGCACTCCTGGCGGCGCGGCGCCGACTTCTACGATGAGGATCTGTTGAACTGGCTGTGGGCCGACGTCATCATCCGCCAGCAAAGCAAAGGCAAGAAAACATTGGATGACTTTTGCCACCTCTTCCACGGCGCTCCCAACACGCCGCCGATAGTGAAGCCTTACACCTTCGACGATGTGGTCGCCGCGCTGAACCAGGTCGTACCCTACGACTGGCGCGGCTTCTGGACCGAACGCCTGACCAATCACGGTCCCGGCGCTCCGCTGGGCGGCATCGACGGCAGCGGATGGAAACTCGTCTACGACGATGTTCAATCTGAAATGTCGCACGGCGGCGAGACCAACTGGCATTTCGTTGACCTGACATATTCGATCGGGATCAACCTGCGCGAAGACGGAACCATCACCGACACCATCGAGGGCATGTCTGCAGCCCAGGCTGGAATCGGCCCCGGCATGAAGGTGATCGCGGTAAACGGCCGCAAGTACTCGGCAGAGGTGCTGCGCGACGCGCTCAAGGCCGGCAAGAGCGGCACCGCTGCGCTCGAACTTCTGGTCGAGAACACCGACTACTACAAAACCTACAAGCTCGATTATCACGGCGGCGAGCGCTACCCTCACCTGGTGCGCGATGAATCGAAGCCGGACTTGCTGACGGAGATCTATAAAACAAAGTAGTGTCGAGCGTAGAGTGAAAGGCTTTACCCTGTGGACCTCTGTGTCCCCTGTGTTAAAGACGTGATCTAGTTTGTCAGGAGATGCCGATCATGAGCTTGCGCCGGCCCATGCTGTTCTCCACCAGCGCCGTGTGTCTCCTGGCGCTAGCGCCCCAGTTGCCCCTCCCTATCCAAGCTCAGACTTCCATCCTCGGCTTCACACCCGCCGCCGCGGCGCACGAGGCCGAGATCGAGAACAAATTCAAAGCCATCCCCTCGCCGGACGAAGAGCGCCGCCAGCATCACATCTTCACCGCCGAGCCACATGTCGCTGGCTCCTCGCGCAACAACGAACTGGCCCGCTACATCGCCGACCAGTGGCGCACAGAAGGTCTCGAGGACGTCGTCATCCGCCGCTACGATGTCTACGGCAGTAATCCCAAGTCCACGTTTCTGGAAATGACCGCGCCCGTGCACTACCGTGCAGGCCTCCGCGAGCTGCCCATCCCCGGCGATCCAGACATGAAGAACAAAAGCATTAGTTCGGCCTGGAGCGGCATGTCCGCCTCCGGAGAAGTAACAGCCCCGCTCGTCTACGCCCACAGCGGCAATCCCGAAGACTACGAACTTCTCCGCAAGCAAGGCATCGACGTCAAAGGCAAAGTTGTCCTGGTGCGCTACTCGAATCCCTACAGCTATCGCGGATTTAAAGCGCTCACCGCCGAACGCGAAGGCGCGGCCGCCCTCCTCATCTACAGCGACCCCGCCGAAGATGGATTCAAGAAGGGCAAGGTCGTCCCCAACGGCCCGTGGGGCCCCGAGTATCACATCCAGCGCGGCGCCATCACCTATGATTTTATGGTGCCCGGCGATCCGCTCACTCCCGGCTGGGCCTCGGTTCCCGGCGCCAAGCGTATTCCCGTCGAAGAGGCGATTTCGATTCCGAAGATCATGGCGCTGCCGCTCTCCTGGCACGACGCCAAACCGCTGCTCGCTAACATGGACGGCCCCGTCGCTCCCGACGACTGGCAGGGCGGACTGCCCATCAAGTATCACCTCGGCGGCCAGCGCGTGCGCGTGCACGTTAAGATCGAAATGGACAATTCCACCCAGCCCTACTACGTGGTCGAAGGCCGCATTCGCGGCGCGCAATTGCCCGACGAATGGATCGTGCTCGGCAATCACCGCGACGCCTGGGTCTTCGGTGGCGTCGACCCCAGCAGCGGCACCGCATCGATAATGGAACTCACGCGCGCTCTGGGCAAGTTGGCGAAAGCGGGAACGCGTCCGCGCCGCACCTTAGTCTTCTGCAGTTGGGACGGAGAAGAAGTCGGCCTCACCGGCTCCACCGAGTGGGGAGAGCAGTTCGCCGGCGAACTACGCCACAAAGCCGTCGCCTACATCAACGTCGATGAGGCCACGTCCGGCCCAAACTTTCACGGCCAGGCGGTGGCGTCGCTAGCGCCCATGCTTGTCGAGACCAGCCGAACGCTGAAAGATCCTTCGGGGAAGAGTTTGTACGAAGCGTGGAAGGAATCGTCCGCGCGCGAACGCCGCGAAGCTAAACAGCCTGACGAAGTCACCGACCTGAACCTCGCCGACACCCGCATCGGCAGCGGCTCCGACCACACTGTGTTCCTCAACTTCGTGGGCATGCCCGTCCTCGGCCTCCAGTTCGACGGTCCCTACGGCGTCTACCACTCGGCCTACGACGACTTCTTCTGGATGAATCACTACGGCGATCCCGGCTACCGCTATCACACGCTGATGAGCCAGTTGTGGGGAGTGCTGGCCCTGCGCCTGGCCAACGCCGACTTGCTCCCCTTCGACTTCGCCAGCTACGCCAGCAACATCCGCCAGTTCGTGAATGAACTCGCGAAAAACAACGCTGTCATCCTGAGCGAAGTGGCTGATTCGCGAAGCGAAACAGCCACGCAGTCGAAGGACCCCTCTCCCGCCTGCGCCACTTGCGCCCCGGCAGGGAGTTCCCAACAAGAGCCCTTATCCAGTTCTCCTAGCTCCGCGACCCTCGACCTAACCGCGGTTAGAAGTGCCATCGACGACTTCGAAACAGCCGGCAAGCGCCTCGACGACTCCCTAACCCGCGCCCTAGCCTCGGGCGCAATCGATCCCAAACTAGCCGCAACCATCAATCGCGGTGCCATGCAAGTCGAACGCAACTGGCTCAACCCCGACGGCATCCCCGGCCGCCCCTGGTTCAAACACATCCTCTATGGCGCGCGTTACACCTACGCCCACCTCGAGTTGCCCGGCCTAACAGAGGCAGTCGAAAAACAGGATTGGCCCACGGCGAAGCAACAAGCAGAAATCCTGCGCCAGGCGCTAGCCAATAACACAAAACTAGTCAATCAACTCAACGACAGCCTGAACGGCGACACGGTCGCGGCCGGAAAGTAAAGTTCCCGAGCAAATGTCTTGCGTGTTCCGCCTTGAAAGGGCGCGGCTTCAAGCCGCGACGCTACGCCCGAAAAACAATAACAACCGAATTTGGGTGGCGCAGCGCTTGCAGCGCCGGGTGCCCCACTCTTGCGCGTTCTTTGCGCAAGGGTGGGGATTTTGACCTGAGTGTCAACGCACAGACCAAGCCTATTTAGGAACGATTGATTTCAGAGGCGGAAATTCGTACCTAACTCCATTATCAACCTCGACCGTTTCGTGGAACTCAGCGGCATCGTAGCTCTTAGCACCATTCGGAGCGATTCGGGTTTGGACTCCCGAAAGCCGATACGTGCCGCTTGCAGCGTTGCTCGGAATTTCTCCCTCCACGTCAAACTTCCCTGGTCCGGCCTTCTTTGCGCGTCCCACACCGAAACTATTCGTTAGCCCCGACTGATCTGGCGGCACTTCTCCGGCGGCAAAGTAGATACTTACATTGTCGAAATTGGGATCGCCGTCGAAAGTAACGGTATACCGAAGAGTGTCGCCCGGCTTGTAGTGTTGCCTGATACCCATAGGACCCTGGGCAGTTTGAGCGATCAACGAGGCTGTAGCCATCACAAGCAGCGCCAGATTACGCAACATTTGTTTTCCTCCTGAATCACGAATTCGACCAAGTTCCAAAAATCACGGACGAGCTAAGAGCCGAGGGACCACGTCTCCGCCTGCACCGCAAAGACAATGACGTCTTGCTGAACCTCGGCTTTGACGGCGCCCAGGATCGAATCCCTTACAACCGCGCAGTCGGAAGGAGAGGAGCCGTAGTAGACCGCGTGCGGGAGGCTAAAATGTCTCCGATTTCCCGAACGATCTACGCCCGCGATTGTTTGCGCAAAGCCCTTGCGACCCATAAGGGAGTGGAGTGTTTGATACTCGTCGGCGGTTGGGTTACCCCGAAGCTCGACTCGAATGGCGTAGTCTGGCATGGTGAGAAGTCCTTTCGTCTAATCAGCGAGCGTCCTACAAACCCGCATAGGTGTTAATGCCGGGAACTCGGGATCTTTTGCCATAAATTTTTATGGCTAGGATGGCCAGAGCACCGGCATACAAATATGACGATGTCTAAAAGCCAGCAGCGAGCGGCGGAGATTCTCCACGACAAAGAGAAGGGCCCGGAGATATATCTCCAACTTGTGAGCTACTCCAAAATGCTCGCACGCATGCACGGGTGGAGAGTCGGGGTTACCCTACCCGAAGGGAATTCGCCGGAATCAATAGCTCACGAAGTCGTCCTCAAGGTCCTAACCGGCGTGAGAATATGGGACGAAAGCAAGGAGCCGTCGATCATAAATGCCTTAAAAGGCATGGTTAAGAGCGAGATATGGCACTTATACGAGAAACTAGAAGAAAGTCTGCTGGAGTCGACCAACACCCCGCTGCCAGATGGGAAGGAAAGGACGGACGATTCGTTCTCGACCACCAAACTGCACCCAGACGAACTCAGTCCAGAGGGCCAAGTCCTAGCAAATGAGAGAGCAAGGCTAGAATACGCCGCAATGACCCTGCTTCTGAGGGAGGTAGAGGGCAACGCCGACCTGGAACTCGTGGCCCTGGCGTTGTGCGACACGGACAGCCCGGCCGAGATATCGGTCAGAACGGGCCTTACAATCCAGCGAGTATATACCGCCCGCAGAGAGCTCAAACGAATCGCACGCAAGATACTGCCCGCCCGAGTGGCCCGAGAGGCACGCGAAGAGAAGAAACTATGAAACCGAACAACAAATCCGAAGCGGCGCGGTTCCTAGACAATTTAGAATCCTTCCTCCACGAAACCGACCCCGTTGGAAAAGAACTAACTGAGGGCCTTCGGGATGAAGGGCTTGATCCCGACCAGCTCGGCTATGACCTCCGCGAACTCCTAGAGCAACACGCGCCGACGTGGAAACAAATGGCCGAACGCGAGCGACAATTCGCGCTCGAAGCCCTTTCAAAGGCGAAAGCCGCGGTATCGAGGACTCGGGCCGAGACTGAGCAACTGATTCAGTCAACCGTCGACGCGATGCAAAAGCTGGGGGCCCCCGCCACCGCCGGAGCGTACCACCAAAAGTTCCAGACGGCCACTGACGCCGATCTGGAATCACTGCTGGAAGATCTTGAGGCGCAATACGAGGCCCTGAAGGGTAAGAAGAGCAATGAGTAGCCGAGAAGAGCGCGAATGGTGGCCGAGAACAAAGGCCCGCGCGATCATCAAGGATCTCAAGATCTCTCAGCCATCGGACATATCCATCGAAGACATCGCGTGGAACCAGGGGGCCTGGGTAATAGACGGCGGAGTTAGCGGATGCGATGCCCGACTTGTTCACACGCCGGGAGCAGGCATGGCAAGACTGAGGGTCAGGAAGAATCTATCCCCGCCCGGAAAGCGACGCTTCGCAATTGCGCACGAACTTGGCCACCTCGCGCTCAAGCACGATCCCGGCCAGCCTGCCGAATGCAGCGACAAGGAATTCCTCAGATGGTACAAGGGCCAAAGCGACAAAGAGGCGCAGGCGAATGTCTTCGCCGCCGAACTCATCATGCCCGAGGAATTGTTCGCGCCGCGTGCCACGGGCACGGTCCCCAGCTTTGACCTTATCGAATCGCTGGCCTCGGAGTTCCAGACGACACTGACAGCAACCGCGATCCGATATGTGCAGCTCTGCGGTCACAAGTGCGCGATTGTTTGTTCAGCAGACAGCAGGGTCGCCTGGTCTTGGCCAAGCCCGGAATTTCATTACTGGATAAAGCAGGACACGGAGCTCCGGGCGCATTCGTACGCTATCGACTTCTTTCACAAGGGCCCAGATGCGGCGGAGATGCGCGAAATGCAGGAAGTCCCGCGAAATGCCTGGATCGACGGCGAATCAATGCAGGATTCAATCAGAGAACAGTCGCGATCCCTTTTCTCCTACTGCTCAGTGCTCACCTTACTCTGGATCTACGACTGAACTGCCGGATCCTGTGACGTCTAACCTTGCCATCCACAACCCTTCATCCGATCATGGAAGGAAGGCTATTTGTCCGCCATGTGATGCCAGTGGTGCATGACCGCGCAACTGATATGACCGAGAACGAACCAGAAAACTGCCGTGAGAACCGTCTTGAGAGTTGGATTCATGACGGCAAGATTAACTGAGTTTGCCCGTCCTGTCGCCCGGCACGATCCACGTACAGAACATCGTGATCTCCCAAAGATTTCCACACCCAGTATGTGACATCTGACCTTGTGCCGCCCCCAAACATGCGCAATCATGGTTGAGGCCGAGACGGTCGGATGAACGCCCATTGTTGCGCCCCTAAGGTCTACGTTCCAAAGAACTTAGTATCTAAGCTATTTGACATCAGTATCTTGCGGCGAAATTCCCTCTAACGTGATGATTCCAGATATTTTATAAAAAGGGGGGAGGGGGGATGCCCCGGCCATTCAGCCCTCACCATTCAGCCATTCATACCGTAGAGTCAATACCAGTTTCCCGAAGCAGAAAAAATATTTTCGTCCCAGCTGAAGCTCGAAGCCCGAAGCCCGAAATGTCAGTCGAACTCGAAAACCACTTGCTCCACCGGACTACTCCACACCGGCGCGAACGACTGCCGGTGCAGCGGAGTCGGACCGTACTGCTGCAAAGCAGCCAGATGCTGCGGCGTGCTGTAGCCCTTGTGCGAAGCCAGGCCGTATTCGGGAAAGACCGCGTCCCACTCGCACATCATGCGGTCGCGCTCGACCTTGGCCAGAATCGAAGCCGCCGCAATCGATGCCGAAAGCGCGTCGCCATGAATAATCGCCCGCTGCGGCAGCTCGCAATCCAGGCACACGGCATCCACAAGAAGATGATCGGCCGCAGGCTGCAAGCGCATCACCGCGTCGCGCATGGCGAGCCGCGAGGCCTGATAAATGTTGATCTGGTCGATGCGCGCAGCATCGACAGCCGCCACCGCCCAGGCCACGGCATGTTCACGAATGCGCGGCGCCAGCACTTCGCGGCGTTCCGGCATCAGCAGCTTCGAATCGCGCAGGCCCCGAATCCGGTAGCCGCGCTCCAGAATCACGGCCGCCGCCACCACTGGACCGAACAACGACCCGCGCCCCACTTCGTCCACTCCCGCTACCAGCACCGCCCCTGACGCCCACGCATTTTTTTCATAACGCAGCGTGCACCGCAGCTTTTTCAGCAGCCGCAGTTTCGCCGCCGACGGAGAAAGCACAAACTCTGACGCAACCTTCGCAGTGCTAGACATTGAGAGCGAGAAAAAGATGCCACCATCTTCGCCCGCCTGTAGAGATTCCTGCAAGCGAGAAAATACTCCGCGAGAAGGATTCCCTGCCTTGCAACTCGCTCGCTGCACCACTCTCGTGCCACGCGTCGCCTCAAGGTAATACCGCTCAGTAACCATTACTTTGAGTACGGACGTACATTGTCCGGTAGGACATGTACTGCTATGTTTTCCACAGATCGCCCGTTCGCGAGGAACAACTGTGAGCGACGAAGTAATTCAGTCCCGGCAAGATGCTGCGCCCCAAGACGGCGCGCAACGCGATTCTGCGCCGGTCGAGAAGTTGATCCACCTGGCGCTCCCGGTTCGCCTCACGCACATGCGGAACGGCGGTCGCGGCGCACCGGAGCTGGCTTGCACCTATGACATCCATCCGCGCGGCGCGCGCCTGCTCAGCTCGCGCGATGTCAAGGTAGGAGACTTGGTCACGGTCGAGCGCGGGCGCAACAAATCCATCTGCCAGGTCATCTGGACCGCCGATCCCGGCTCCACGCTGCGTGGCCAGTTCACCGTGGAATGCGTCGAGGGCAGCAGGACTCCATGGGAAGAAGAGTTGCGGCAAACCGAGGAGCAGTATCTGCCAGTGATCCCAACAGGGCCAAATACAAGGCTCGCAATGAACGCTTTCCGCAGGGGTGAGCAGAACCGGCGACGCCGGCCGCGCTTCCAGGTAGAAGGCGGAGCCGACCTGGCAGAGATTGGCGGACAATCCCGTTTAGAAGGCCGCCTGGAACAGCTTTCCGAATTTGGCTGCCTGATCAGCGCCGGCGACCTTCTCACGCCCGGCACTGCCTTAAGGCTGGTCCTGAATATGTGCGATGTCAGCGTCGCACTGCGCGGGCACGTTCGATATACAGCTCAGAACCGTGCCATGGGCGTGGAGTTTCAGGAGATCCGGCAGGGCGACCGTCCCCTGCTCGACTATGTGCTCAAGCGGTTGAAAAAACCGCGCACCGAGGACTTCGCCGACCTCGAAGTCATCACCGAGCATTTGGCTTTGGCAGCGGCCGCGGGATAGAAATTGTTCAAGCCGCGGCGCACTAACGAGGCCGCGACACAAAGCAATGGACCCTGTTCAGCTCGGTCTTTCGACGTCCCGCAGGCGGGCAGCTTTGCCCTTGAGGCCACGCAGATAATACAGCTTGGCGCGGCGAACTTTGGACGAGCGCAGCAGATCCACTTTGTCGATTACTTTGGAGTGGACAGGGAAAATGCGCTCCACGCCCTGGCCGAAACTGATCTTGCGCACGGTGAAGCTGGCTTGCGGTCCGTTGTCGCGCTTGATCACCACGCCTTCAAAGGCCTGCAAGCGCTCCTTGTCGCCTTCTTTAATTTTCACGTGGACACGGACGGTGTCGCCCGGGTGGAACGCGGGAATGTCGGTGCGTTGGGTCTTCGCCAGCAGTTTTTCAATGATTAAGTTCGACATGACGGTTAATCCCTCTGAACTCTTTATTCTAAAATCCTGATGTCTCGGCCGTGAGTCATCCACGATCTCTCTTGATCCCAGCCAGAAACTCTGTGTCTTCCTCGCTCAGCGCCGCGCCCTCAAGTAAATCGGGACGGTTGCGCAAGGTCTTCTCTAGCGCCCGCTGACGCCGCCACCTGCGGATTTCTTCGTGGTTGCCGGACATCAACGCCTTCGGCACCGCAATCCCGCGAAACTCCGCGGGCCGCGTGTAGTGCGGATAATCCAGCAACCCGTTTGACCCGCAAGTCGAATCCGCACCGTCCGAGCTTTTCGCTTTCGAGTCAACGGTGAATGACTCCTGCTGGGTCGACGCTTCATTTCCAACGGCGCCGGGAAGCAACCGCATCACCGCTTCCACAATCACGGCTGCGGCTATTTCCCCGCCGCTCAGAACATAGTCGCCGATGGAAAGTTCCCGATCGGCGAGAAAGTCTGCCACGCGCTCATCCACACCCTCGTAGCGCCCGCAGAGAAACACGATGCGGTCAAGCGAGGCCAACTCCGCCGCAACTCTCTGAGTAAACTGTTGCCCCTGCGCCGAGAGCAGAACCACCGACTCTTTCACGCGTCCCGCGAGACGCTCTTCCCGCGGCGAAACCGCGAGCGACTCCAAACATTCAAACAGCGGTTCCGGCTTCAGCACCATGCCTTCGCCGCCGCCGAAAGGCCGGTCGTCCACGGTGCGGTGACGATCATGGGCAAACTCCCGCAGATCGTGGACCTGAATTTCCGCCAGCCCCATCTCCTGAGCCCGGCGGGTGATGCCGTATTCCAAGGGCCCGCGAAAGAAGTCCGGAAAGATAGTAATTATGTCGGCCTTCATCGCGGAATCCAGTTCTCAGTTCTCAGTTCTCAGAAATGCTTCGCTCTGCGTTCGTTTCTGTCAACGCTTTTTCTTTCTCTCTGGCTGCGCCTGCTCCCGCTTTTCTTCAGCCGTAAGTGGAGCGTTCACATCGAGCAGGCCTTCCGGCAACTTCATCCGGACCTGCTTCTTCTCGACATCCACGCTATCCAGGTACTCCTCGGCGAAGGGAACTTCCAGCAACCGCTTCGCAGTATCACGTACGATCAACAATGGCGCTTCACCTGCTCCAAACTGAACGTCTTCAAGACGTCCAATCTCGCGGCCGTGGTCAAGCACGGCACAACCCACCAAGTCGCTAACGTAATTCCAGCCTGCCTGCAACTCCGAACGCTGGCTGCGCGGTACCTGCAATTCGCATCCGACCAGCGTTTCCGCCTCGGAAATCGAATCCACACCCGCGAACTTCAAAACCACCAGCCCTTTGTGCGGCCAGAGATCTTCCACTTCCAGTTCGCGACGGAGCACGTCCGGCTCCCGCGGAAGCGACAGCAACTTCATCCCGACTGTGAATCGTCCGGGAATGTCGCTATAAACCTCGCCCGCAACTTCGCCGCGGCGGCCCTGCGTTTTCACCACGCGGGCCAGCGTAATGAACTCACCACTTGTTTCAGGATCGCGAATGGTCCGGTTCCCTGCCCCCGGTCCCTCAGGGGCTGAAGCCCGCAAGCTTATTGCCCGATAGCGGCATGGCTGGAAGCCGTGCCCTTCCCAAAACCATTTATGAAACCAGTTCCGGCCGAGATCTTCTAGTCGCCGACGATCTTCTAGTCGATGACTTCCAGGGTGTATCGCTTTCGCGCCCGCACGCCTGCCGCATTCAGAAGCGTGCGCAGTGCGCGGACGTTACGCCCTTGCCGGCCGATGACTTTACCCACGTCACCCTCGGCGACTTCCAGTTCGATCACGTCGCCATCGAGATGGTCCACGAAAACCTGATCGGGAGCATCGACGATCCATTTCGCAATCTGCTCGATGAGAGCGCGTACATTTCCAGTGGTTTCAGTCATGGTGATTCTGCGGAACTCCGGCTGCGAAATCGTTCTCCAGCCCTGCCGTTATGCCGCGGGAACTGCCGGGGCTGCGGCGGGCTTGGAATAGAGTTTGCCGACTCGCTCTGACATTTGCGCGCCCTTCGACACCCAATAGTCCACGCGGTCGCGCTTGAAATCCACGCTGGCGGGGTTGGTTCGAGGATTGTAAGTCCCCACAACTTCCACCGGCCGGCCATTGCGCGCGCGCGCCTTCTCAATCACAACAATACGGTAATGCGGTTGTTTACGCGCACCCATGCGCGACAGTCGAATCATTAACACAGATATATATCCTTGTTCCGGAAGCGTCCGGCGAGGTCAAGACAAACACTTATTATGCCGGAGGTTAGCTGGAATGGCAATAGGCGCTCACGATCCCTCTGCAGGGCCGTCCAACGATCGACGCAGTCGTTTGAAGCCAAATCTGCGGTAGGAAGAAGCTACATGCGCGCACTCGTTCCCATCATCCTTCCGATCGTTATCGCGTTCGCGCAGAACGTGCCCGCGCCTCACACCCCACAAACGCAGCGCCAAGTCCAGGATCAAATGCTCACGTCCAACGAACTACCGGCGGCCGCGTTCACTTTCAGCGAGGATTACCGGTACGTCGGCGGGCAAGTTGTAAATCTTTACGGAAACGCTGATGCCGAGCAGCATCTGTTTGTGAAAGCGTCGAGAGAAGGCGCCGTCGAGAAATTCTACTGGATTCAGTTTGAGCATTTTCTTCCCAGCAACACCTACACCTATGACTATCCTGCCGATCGCACCGCTGATTTTGGCATTTTGCGATTCGTCTATGACATAAAGAGCTTCTCCGACTACGATGCCATGCAAGCCGACGATCCTCGCTCCGACGGTGCTGCAATCCGCAAGCTGCTTGCGCGGCACAACCTTGCCTTTCCGAAAAAGGCAGCGCGGGTTCGCATGTTTCATCTGCCCACTGCTGACCGCCGCACCGAACTCATGATTATTTATGGCGAAGCGCTACCGGAGGGCTCCAGCGTTCCCGTTGCCGCCTATGGCGTTGCCTTGGACACCACCGCTCCCGATGCCGCGAAGACGTTCCTGGAACACGCACAGAAGGATTTGAGCATCCGGAAGCACTGATGTCGCGGCCATCCGCAAGCCATCCCGCATCTTTCCCCGCCCTGCTAGACTCCAATGTTTGGAGGTGACTTTTTGCAGGCAGTCTATATTCTCTCCGCGGTGCGTACGCCGATTGGAAAGTTCGGCGGATCGCTGGCCTCGCTGACGGCGGCTGACATGGGCGTGGTCGCCGCCAAGGCTGCGGTCGAGCGCGCTGGAATCCGGCCCGCGCAAGTGGAAGAAACCATTTTCGGCAACGCGCGCCAGGCGGGAGGCGGACCGAATCCGGCGCGGCAAATTTCCATCCGCAGCGGCGTGCCGCAGGAAGCTCCCGCGTTCACTGTGAACAAAGCTTGCGCTTCGGGGCTGAAGTCGATCGCGCTGGCTTATCAGGCGATTCTGCTGGGTGATGCGAGCTGCATCTTGGCGGGCGGCACGGAGTCCATGTCGCGTCTTCCTTATTATCTCGAAGCGCGCTGGGGATACCGGCTCGGCAATCAGGAACTGGTCGACGGAATGTACCGCGACGGCTTCTTCTGTCCCATGGCGAAGATGCTGATGGGCGAGACCGCCGAGGTGCTGGCCGAGCATTACAAGATCTCCCGCGAGGAACAGGATGAATATGCACTGATGTCACAAACCCGTGCCGGGCGGGCCATTGCCGCCGGACGATTTGACGCCGAACTGGTCCCGGTCATCCTTAAAGGCAAGAAAGGCACAACCACTTTCAGCCGCGACGAGCATCCGTTCCCGGACGCGAGCATGGAAAAGCTGGGCAAGCTGGCTGCTGTATTTTCGAAAACCGGAACGGTCACGGCGGGCAATTCTTCGGGAATTACCGACGGCGCTGCCGCAGTGGTTGTGGCTAACGAACACTTCGTGAAGACCAACAACCTGAAGCCGCTGGCGCGAATCGCAGCTGTGACCTCGGCTGGAGTCGATCCGCGCACGATGGGGATTGGGCCTGTCCCGGCCTTGCGCAAGCTGGAGGAGAAACACAACCTCAGGCTGCACGATTTCGGACTGATCGAGTTGAACGAAGCTTTCGCCGCCCAGGTGCTCGCCTGCGACCGCGAATTGAACTTCAACCGCGACCGGCTCAATGTGAACGGCGGAGCGATCGCAATCGGTCATCCCATCGGCTGCACCGGCACTCGGGTCGTGGTCACGTTGTTGCACGAGATGCTGAAGCGCAACACCAAGCGAGGGGTGGCTACGCTGTGCGTCAGCGGTGGTTTGGGCATGGCGCTTGCGCTGGAGAACGTCGTGTGACGGTCGAGCCGTCATTTCGCCTGGCAGGGGAGCCCGATGCAGTGACCCTGCTGAAGTTCATGCGGGCCTACTACGCTTTCGACGGACACGGGTTCGACGAGCAGAAAGCCGGCGCGGCCTTGACTACTCTGTTGCGCGATTCCAACCTGGGCCGGGTGTGGCTCATTCTGGATGGGGCAACCCCCGTGGGCTACGTCGTGATCGCCTTCGGCTACAGCCTGGAATGGTTGGGGCGGGATGCGTTTGTTGACGAGTTTTATCTGCTGCAGGAATATCGCGGCCGCGGCTGGGGACGTAAGACCATGGCATTCGTGGAGGATACTGCCCGGTCGCTCAACGTAAGAGCACTTCATCTGGAGGTCGTGCGGCAGAATTCGGCTGCACTGCACGTGTACCACAAGCTGGGATTCAAGGAACACGAAAGCAGCTTCCTGTCGAAATGGATCGCACGGGATTTCTCCAAGCCGGAGGGGAGAAACGGACACTGAATCGGGGTTGCATTCTGCTATCCTTGTGCCGCTGTCGGCCGCATACAAGATGGAGGAGGCGACGTGAGATCAATCATCGGTGTCTGGGTCATCACCATTCTGTTCGTGGCAACCGCTGCGATCTCCCAGACGGAATTCTCCGCAGATGCCGTCGATACCCAGCACAACGAAGCTCCGATTCTGTTCAAGATCAAGGTCACCGGGGACCGGGTACGCATCGAGCCGCAGCCGCCGGTTTCGGGGCCGACACCGGGTCCGGCCCCGCGTGCGTTCATCTTGATAAATAGGCACACCCAGGCTGGAACTCTGGTGATGCCGGCACAGCGCGAATACATCGAGGCGCCGGCGCAGATGCTGCAACAGTACCGCCCATTCTTTGAACCAGTAGACTTGGAAACCGCCTGTCGCCTGGGCGCAAGTGCCGCAACACAAAGGCGGAATCTGTTACAGGATCGGCAGCGAGTTGGTCAGCGGTCGTAAGGCCCTGAAGTATGAAGGTACTAGTTCCAGCGGTGAGGTAAACCACTTCTGGCTTGATCAAAAGTTGGGCCTATTGGTCAAATGGGATGATCGAATCAGTGCTGGCGAGCTGCGAAACTTCACCCAAGGACCCCAGCCGGCCGGTTTGTTCGAAATCCCCGCCGACTACGGCAAGTCGCAACAAATGTCCGGTGTTATTCAATCGGCCAAGCCGAAATGAGGGAGACAACATGCTTCGATGGATCGCTCGCGCTTCTTGTTTCTTTGCTCTCATGCTTGCCGCCAGCGCAGTGCTGGCACAAGCTGAGTTTTCCGCAGACATCGTCGACTTGCAAAAGCAGAACACACCCACTCAAGCCAAGATCTACTTAGCTAAGGACAAACTTCGGGTCGAGCCGCAAGCCTCCAGCCCACGTGGCGGAGGCGCGGTCATCATGAATTTTGCGACCCAGACCTCGACCGTCCTGATGGCCCAGCAGCACATGTATATGGAAATGCCGGCGCAGACCCAAAGCCAACGGATGGCATATGCCTCTGCATTCTTCCAGACCGGCGACGTCGAGAATGCCTGCGGCGACTGGCAGAAGATGGGTTACAACAAGGGCGGAACTTGTCACAAGGTGGGCAGCGAGACGGTCAACGGCCGCAGCACCGTGAAGTATGAGTCGACCAATGCCAGCGGCGAAGTCGGGCACTTTTGGCTCGATCCCAAGCTGCGGTTTCCGGTGAAGTGGGAGGGCAAGAACAGTGGGGGAGAATTGCGCAACATTCAAGAGGGGTCGCAACCCGCCAGTCTGTTTGAAATCCCGGCCGGGTTCACCAAGATGGATCTGGGCGGGATGATGCAGCAGCGCTGACCCGGCGTCCAGGCTCGCGTTGACGCTGTTAAAACACGGCCACTATACTCTAGACTGAACTCTGGCATGGAGACCGAATGCCCCTTTCCGCGCTAATCGTGGACGATGAGCAGCTCGCCCGCGATGAACTTGCCTTCCTGCTCAAGAGCGCCGGCGACGTTAACGTTGTGGCCCAGGGGAAAAACGGTCTCGAGGCCATCAGTCTCATCAAAGAGCACGCTCCCGATCTGGTTTTTCTCGACGTCCAGATGCCCGGACTCGACGGTTTCGGCGTCATCAAAAAACTTCTCGACAAGAAGATCCCGCTGCCCAAGATTGTTTTCGCCACGGCTTTTGACCAATACGCGGTCAAGGCATTCGAGGTTAATGCCGTCGATTATCTCCTGAAGCCCTTCGACAAGAAGCGCGTCGCCTTGTCGGTGCAGAGGGCCCGCACCCAGCAGGGAGCGGAGGGCTTGCCCGCCGAGAAAATCGACGCCCTGGTCCGAATGCTGCAGGCGCCAAAGCCCCAAACCTCGAAAATCCTGCTCAAGGCCGTGGGGCGAATGTTTCTGGTGGATCAGAAGGAGATCTGCTACGCCTCCATCGAGGACGGTGTGATCACGGTGGTTACGGCTGGGCCATCGGGCATGGAAGGGCATTCGAACTGCCGTACGTTAGAGGAACTACTGGCCAGCCTGGATCCCGGGCTGTTCTGGCGCGCTCACCGCTCCTACCTGGTGAACATCAACCGTATTCGCGAAGTCGTGCCCTGGTTCAAGAGTTCGTATCAGTTGCGCATGGATGACAAGAAGCAGAGCGAGATTCCAGTCAGCCGCGCTCAAACAAAACGGCTGCGCGAACTGTTCGGGCTCTGAGGGCCATTCCCCCGCTCTCGGCTTCACATTCTGGTTCGCTTCACTCGAACGAGCGGATAAATCTGGGCGTGACCTCGATGCGGCAGCGTGCTCCGCCCTTTCTACCGAAGCGATCAGGTCGTCGATCAACGTGCCGGTGTACAAACGAACGAACTCACCTCTGCTCGGATTTGGAGTTCAGGGCCCAGTAGCCGTCGGAAAACGGAGGACGGCTCCAGCTTCGGAGCCGCCCTCCGGGGTGGGGGAGAGTTAAACTGCCAGAGCTTCCAGGCCTGTCCGGTCGCGAATTACCAGCGTCGCTCCTTCCAGCCGGATCAATCTCTTTTTCTTGAGGTCACTTAGCAACCGCGTAACCGTCTCTCGCGAGGAACCGATTCGCTGCGCCATCTCTTCGTGGGTCATCGCGCCGCGCAGGTGCAGTTCCTCCGACTTCTGAACCCCGCGCGGAGCACACGACAACAGCAACCTCGCTAACTTTCCCGACGAAGAACGGGCCAGCACCAGATCGTGGATATCGCGATACGCCCCCTGGAACTCGCGGCTTAACCACAGGGCGGCGTGCACACCAACCTCACTATGGTTCTGCAGCAGGGTCATCAAGTCCTGGCGGCCGATAAAGTTCAACTGGCACGACGAAGCGGTTTCAGCGGTCATTTCGTAGTTCGTGCCAGAAATGGCAGCGCTCAGCCCCAGCACCTCCCCGGCTTCCGCCTGTTTCAGGATTAGAACTTTGCCTTCTTTCGAGGTGGTGGACAGCTTCACCGTGCCGGAGCAAAGAATAAACACGCCCCGCGGCGTCTGTCCCTCCACGAACAGCACAGCTTCGGCGGGCATCACAGTGTGGTGACTGGCTTCGTCTACCGAGCGAAGGACCGTCGGTGAAAAGCGGCAGAAAAAGCCCTCCCGGCTCGCCTTGCAGCCCATGCAGCTCTCGATGATATCGAGATCGTATGGAGTTCTCATGCCTGCCTCCGTTGTCGAACTTCGCCGGTATCCCTGATCGGTGGGGATATCTTCCGAAGATTGCGGCTTCGTTTGCTGCGAACGCTCAAGCAAGGACCGGGCGTGGGCACGCGTATCGGGGTTCGGGCTGCGCACGGCAGAAATAACTTCCCACGCCGCACTGGCGTCGGCACGCCGCTCCCACTCCACCTGGCAGGCAAACAAGTACAAGGGATCATTCGCCTCTGGGTTGGCCGGGCTAAGAACTTGATCGCGCCACGGTTCCGGCCCTGCCCTTGCCCCGAACTCAGGCAGAAATGCTGCCCAAGTTTCCTCGTGGTCGCGGGGCCTCCCACGCCATGCCTCAGCCCTCGAAATTTCCGCGGCCCGGCCAGAGGTTCTGACTGGCTCCGGCAGTAAGCGAACTAGATTGCTCGGCTGGTAGTTCCTTGCAACTAACACGGTTCACCCCTAATCCGGGATGTAGCCAGACATGGACACGGCATGCTGGCCGTCCATCCGTGTTCGGGAAAAGTTCGCTCCAGTTTACTTCCGGATTAAGGAATGCCTTGCAATCCTCGTTCCAGAATGGCCCCAGCGAAAGGTCGGACTTAACTCGTAGAAAGAAAAGCTCACCCAGCCGTGACCGCCAACTTTGCAACCAGCCGCCTGCCGACCATTCGGCAACCGAAGGATGAGTCGGCACTTGAAACCTCTCCGGGGTCGGCGGCAGTCTAGTCCGATTTCTGACTGGAGTAATCTGCACCCGTGATTCCCAACCGCTGCATCTTCGACTGGAGGGTGGTGCGTTTCAAACCTAGTCGCCGGGCTGCTCCCGTGGGTCCGGAGATCACTCCGTCGGTTTCCCGCAGCACACGAATAATGTGCTCCCGTTCCGTTCCTTCCAGGGAGTGTTCCGCAGAACCGGAGGTTTCTGCATGGAACTCAGCCAGTGGCGCCCGCAAGGCCGTACCGTCCGTGAGAATGACCGATCGCTCAATGAAGTTTTCCAACTCACGGACGTTGCCCGGCCAATGCCAATTGATCAGAGCGTTCATGGTCTCGCTGGGGACGGACTCAATACCACGATCCATCCCGCGGGCAAAATGCCGAATAAAATACCGGACGAGCAACGGAATATCCTCGCGCCGCTCGCGCAGCGACGGCATACGAATGGGAAACACGTTCAAGCGGTAGAACAGGTCGCTGCGAAACTCTTTCTCGGCCACGCTTCTGGCTAAATCCCGGTTGGTAGCCGCGATCAGGCGCAGATCTACTTTGATCGTTCGCGTCCCTCCCAGCCTTTCGAACTCATGATCCTGCAAGACCCGCAGCAGCTTGGGCTGCAACTCCAGGGGAATCTCGCCGATCTCATCCAGAAACAGAGTGCCCTTATCAGCCAGCTCCAGGCGTCCAATCTTCTGGCTGACGGCTCCGGTAAAAGCTCCTTTCTCGTGCCCGAACAATTCGCTTTCGAGCAATCCCGTGGGAATCGCAGCGCAATTCAAGGTGATAAAACTTCGTTCTTTACGCTTGCTGGTGCGATGGATGGCCCTCGCGATGAGCCCTTTGCCGGTTCCGGTTTCTCCCAACAGCAGAACCGTTGCATCGCTTGCGGCGACGATCGCGACCTGATCCAGTACTTGCTTGAGAGCCGAACTCTCGCCGATGATCTCCTCGAAATCAGGCCGGGTGCGGGGTTCACCTTCCAGGTAGCGTTTCTCATGCTCCAGCCGGCTCCGGAGCTGCTCGACCTCGCGGGAGGCCCGCGCGTTCTCCAAAGCGATCGCGAGTTGAGCGGCGACTTGGTCCAGCAGGGTCAGATCCTCAGTCTGAAAGGCGTTCGCCCGGGTGCTGCCGAGAACCAGAACTCCTAGCGGCCCCTTGGGCCGAAGCAGGGGAACACAACAAAGCGACTGCAGACCCTCGGCTAAGAAATGGTCCGTGGATCCAGCGGGAAACTCTTGCATCTCGTCTTTGGTGAAAATCAAAGGCGCACGCTCCCGCAGGGCTCTGCCTCGCGGATCCTTTGCGGGATTGATTTCGGAGTCAGCAGCCGGCCCCTTCCGCAGGGGAAAATCCATGGCCTGCCGCACCAACTGTCCACTCTTCTCGTCGTGCACGGAAAGGGCCGCATATTCCTGCCGCAGAACCCGGCGCAGATAGGCGGATATTTTCGGAAAGACTTGCCGAACATCCCACTTTGCGGCTAGAGCTCGGCTCACCTCCAACATCACGTGCTGTCGTTTTTTTTCTTCGCGTAGCGTTTCGGAGACGCCCCGGAGGGACTCCTCGAGTTTCTTTTGTTCTGTAATCTCGACCGCAACGACGCCGATTTGCTTAACCTTGCCGGTCTCATCCTTGATGGGAACGTAGTGCTCTATCCAGTGGCCGGGCTCGGTCCGGGTGGGCAGTGCGGAGCTGATCTCGAGGTTTAAAACGGGCTGCTGGGTTTCCAAAACGCGCTTAAACTGCGGCTCTAAAAGTTCGGCAAAATCCCCCAGCATCTCGCGGACACTTTTCCCCAAATGAGCTTCGGCGGGAATGCCATTCATCTCGGCCAGTGTGGCGTTGATTGCAAGATAGCGGAAGTCAGTATCCAGAATGCAAAAACCCACTTTGGACGCGCTGAAATAGGTAGCGAGGAACTGTTCCGACTCGATGAGGGCTTCCGCAGCGTCGTGGCGCCGGGACACTACATCCGCCATTTCCAGCAGCGCACGGGAGCGCCGCGCATCGAGTTCTAAGCGTGGCGCGCCTAAGGGGTCCACTGCACCGGGGCTCCTGGCGGCCGCTCCCCCTCAAAAGCGTGCCGCACAATCGGGTAATGAGTCGACATTATAACCGCATATCTCAAAGGCATAAGTCGTTTTTCTCCCCAAGTTCGTTTTTTGGAACAGGCTCCTTCCCAAGATGGGAGCGTTGCGGACGCTTCGAACTCCTTGCAACCTGCCCAGGCCGTTGAAGAATTACACCGAGGAAAGGCGGTGATCACCTATAGCCGGGGAGTGTGAAAGTCGGTCTGTCCCTCCTTGTCCCTGGGTTTCAAGATGAAACAGATCTCTCTTAGCAACGCTTTGTCCCCTGATGGCTCCACGAGGTTCACTGCGCCTAAATCGAGAGCCCGTGCCCGGACTCTCTCATCCGCGGAAGCAGTGATGAAGATGATGGGGATATGGCGGCCAGCGGCTGCTAAATGACTCTGCAGCTGCAATCCACTCATGCCCGGCGGTTGCACATCGAGAATGAGGCACGCGGTGTGGGGCATCTGATCGGACAGAATAAATTCCTCCGCCGATGCGAAGATTTCGACTCCAAAGCCTGCTGCCCTGACAATTCTGGCTACCGCCCAACCCACAGATCCATCCCCATGGATGACCGAGACGAGGGGAATCTCCGGCAAGCCACCTCCCACACCCAACCAAAACTTACATGGCGCCAGTGGCCAAATCCATTGTGCGTTGGTGCAGACGCATTTACTTTAGTAAATGTCACCTTAACTAAGGTTTATTGCTTGAACCTCTGCCGATTGGAACCAGAGATACCAATTTTTTCAGCCATCCTCACCAGATCTGGCAGTGACTCCGCACCCATCTTTTTCATGAGCTGGCTGCGATGGACCTTTACCGTTGCTTCGGTGGTTTCGATTTCGGCGGCGACTTGCTTGTTGGGCAAACCTGAAACTACCAGGGGTAACACTTGGCGTTCGCGGGGTGTCAGCGATTCGAGACGCTCCCGGAGCACGGCAGTCTCGGCCTGGCGCTGTCGCCGGGCGCGGTCCCGATCCAAAGCCACTTGAATTGCATCCAGCAGATCCTGGTGTCGGAAGGGTTTGGTCAGGAACTCGACGGCTCCGGCTTTCATGGCCCGCACCGACATGGGAATATCGCCGTGGCTCGTCACAAAAATGATCGGAATTGGAATGTTGGCCTCAGCCAACTCGCGTTGGAAATCAAGCCCGTTCTTCCCGGGTAGCCGGACATCAAGGACGAGGCAACTCGGTGCGTCTGGTCGCTTCCCTTGAAGAAATTCGAATGGCGAACTGAAGAACTCGACGCTTAGTCCCACCGAACGGATCAGTTTCCTTAGTGCATCGCGGATCGATACATCAGCATCAACGACGAACACGATGGGCGGCTGGTCCGTCATGATCTTCGGCTGCCTTTGGCACGGTGAATCGAAAGATTCCCCCGTGTGAAGACCCCGAAATAAACCAAGCCGCCTCCCAAACCCCAGCCGAAGGTACATTGCGGATAGAGGCAAAATCTATTAGGCGTTGGTACGGATGCCTTTACTTTGGCAAAGATGAACTTAACGAAGGTTTATGTTTTAGCTTATCGCTTTGAACCAGTAACACCGATTTTCTCAGCCATCCTCACCAAATCGGGCAGTGAGTCCGCGCCCATCTTTTTCATGAGCTGGCTGCGATGGACCTTTACCGTCGCTTCGGTGGTTCCGATTTCAGCAGCGACTTGTTTGTTGAGCAGGCCAGAAACTACCAGGGGTAGCACTTCGCGCTCGCGGGGCGTCAGCGATTCGAGGCGCTGTCGAAGCATGGCAGTCTCGGCCTGGCGCTGTCGCCTGGAGCGGTCCCGCTCCAATCCCACCTGAATCGCATCCAGCAGATCCTGGTCGCGGAAGGGCTTGGTCAGGAACTCAACGGCTCCCCCTTTCATGGCACGCACGGTCATCGGAATATCACCGTGGGCAGTGATGAAGATCGTGGGAATTTCATTCTTAGACTTGGCCAAGTCTCGCTGGAAATCGAGCCCGCTGATTCCCGGCAACCTGATGTCGAGGACAAGGCAGCTAACAAGGTCAGGGTGGCTGCTGTTCATGAATTCAGCTGCCGACCCGAACAGTTCTACGTGCAAACCCACAGATTCTACAAGCCGTTTGATGGCGCGACGGACCGAGGGATCGTCATCCACCACGAAAACGATGGAACCTGGCTCAGTCATTCATCGCGACCGGCAGAATGAATTCGAACAACGCACCCTGGGGACTCGGGACGAGGGACAATTGTCCGCCGTGAGACTCTATTATCGAATGGCTGATTGAGAGCCCCATTCCGATGCCTTCCGCCTTCGTAGTAAAGAACGGTTCGAAGATCCGAGTTGACAGTCCCGGCTCGATTCCTGGTCCAGAGTCATGCACCTGGACCAACACACCATCGGTGCTCTTTGCCGACCTGATCAGAAGCTTCCGTGGCTGTTCCGTGGAAAACCGCATGGCTTCAAGGGCGTTCATGATCAGGTTAATCAGAACCTGTTGCAGCTGAACCGGGTCGCCGGCCACGCGTGGCAGATCAGGTGCCAGGTCGGTGCGCACGGAGACATCGCCCCGGGTCAACTCCTTGCGCAGCAGAATACTTACGTCTTGAATGATCCTGTTAACGTCCAGTTCCGTTCTTCTGGGAGCGCCCTTCATCAACAAACCACGAATCCGGGAAGTAACGGCGCTGGCGCGGGCGCCATCGTTCACAATTTCTGTAATCGCCGCTTGGAGTTCATCGAGATTCGGGGTCACGCCTTCGAGACGGCGCAGGCAGAAGTTGCCGTTGGTGACGATCGCAGTGAGCGGTTGGTTTACCTCGTGAGCAATCGTCGCAGCCAGTTCTCCCATGTCCAGCGCGCGAGTAACCCGAACCAGCTCGGCCTGCGCCTCCTGCAAGGCCTCTTCTGCGCGCTGGCGTTCGATCATTTCTTGTCTCATCTCTTCATTGAGGGCTGTGAGCTGTTGGGTACGTTCGATGACGCGCCGCTCGAGTTCATCGTTCAGTCTCTTGATCTCCGATTTGGCCTGCTTCAGTTCGGAGGTTTCCACAACCTCCCAGCTTTTATTTCTTCGGGCGATGGCAAATTGGTGCGTGCGGGTCACGTCGAGAATTTCTGCAGCCGTGCTTCCCGCCAGCGGATAGCTGCATAGCGCTGTCATCCGCCAGGCGCCAATGGAATTATTCACTTCGTTTTCGTAGTCGCAAAATGCGTTCCAGTCTTTGCGCTCAAGCCACGCGGTGCTGGCGCTCACCCGCAACCCGGCGTATCCGCGGGTCAGGGCGAAGTCCGTCTTCTCGGCCCAGGTCCGGATGGCCTTCTGCAGATCCAGATCGTCGCCGGAGACATAGAATCGCCGGCCGGCCAAAATCTCGATGCTACGGTCCGCGACGTAACGCTCGAATTCTGGGACGGCTTTTCGCAGGGCATTCCTGGCTTCTTCCTCTGTCAACGGGTCCGACACCAGCCAAAGGCAGAGTTCCCCGGTTTCCAGTCCGGCCTTGAAATAAGGGACGAGTGTATCGAGCAGGTCTTCTTTGGTCTCGTAAAACATGAAGAAGTGAGTGCCCCACGGCACATCCCCCACCACGCCAATTCCGGTTTTTCGCAGTTGCGCATCAACGGGTTGTGTCGCCATGGCAATCACCTCAGTCATGAAACATCGTTGGGAGCGACCGGCACAGTGAATTGGATCAGCGCCCCGCTCGAAGTTGGCAGGAGAGACAAACGTCCACCGTGGGACTCGACGATAGAACGGCTGATGGAGAGCCCCATTCCGATGCCTTCCGCCTTCGTGGTAAAGAATGGTTCGAACATGCGCTCGGCCAGCCCCGGCTGGATTCCCGGTCCGGAATCTTGCACTTGCACCAGGACACCATCCGGATCCTTTGCCGACCTGATCAGAAGCTTCCGTGGTTGTTCCGTGGAATGCCGCATGGCTTCAATGGCGTTGATCATCAGGTTAATCAACACTTGCTGCAGTTGCACCGGATCCCCCTGCACAAGCGGAAGATTAGCCGCAAGTTCGGTATGTAGGTGCACCCGGTTCCGGGTCAATTCATTGCGCAGGAGGATGGTTACTTCTTGAATGATCCGATTAATATCTAGTCGTGTCCTGTTAAGAGTCCCCTTCATCAGCAAGCCACGAATCCGCAAAATCACCGCGCTCGCGCGGGTGCCGTCATTCACAATCTCTGCAATTGCTGCGCGTAGTTCATTGCGATTCGGGGTCGCTTTCTCAAGTTGGCGCAAAGAGAAGTTACCGTTAGTGATGATCGCAGTGAGGGGTTGGTTGACCTCATGGGCAATTGCAGCAGCCAGTTCTCCCATCGCCTGGGTGCGGGTGACGTGAGCAAGTTTATCCCGCGCTTCCTGCAATTCCGCCTCCGTGCCCTTTCGCTCCTCGATGTCAGTAGTTGTTCCGTACCACTTAACAACGTCCCCCAACTCGTCGCGCAATGGCACAGCGCGATGCAGGAACCAGCGGTATGCCCCGTCGGCCCGCCTCATTCGCGCCTCTTTCTCGAAGGGCCGTCCCGCGGCAAAAGCTGCCCGCCATTCTTCCTCTGCGCGATCTTCGGGATGAAATGCCTTTCTCATCCAGCCCCATCCCAATCCTTCTTCCACAGAGAGACCCGTGTACTCCCGGAAACGTTGATTCAAGAAATCAGCAAAGCCGTCGGGCAATTTGCTCCACACCAGCGCAGGAAGTGTGTCAATGACCAGCCGCAGGCGGTCTTCACTTCGCCGTACGCCCTCTTCGGCCCGCTCCCGCTCGACGATTTCTTTTCTGAGCGTTTGGTTGACCGCTTCAAGCTGCGAGGTGCGCTCGGCCACGCGACGCTCCAACTCTTGATTGAGGCGCTGGACTTCGGCACTCGCTCGCCTGTCCACGGACGACATCGACATGGCGGCCACAATCACGATCAAGGTCACGATCGCAATTCCATTGTTGGCAAGCGGGGAGATGTTCACAGCGTGGGCAAGATCCGGAGGCGAGGCGGGAATGAAGCTTGCGGCAGCCATTCCGGTGTAATGCATCGCGGACACAGCGGCTCCCATCACCGTGGCGCTGCCAAGTCGTCGCGGAATACTCCATCTGGTCTCCTCGCGCAGACCGAAGGCCATCAATAGCGCAATTAGAGAAAACAGGATGGCGAGCGAGATGGAACATGTCACCAGGAGGGGAGAGTAGCGGGCGATAGCAGGTAATCTCATTGCGGCCATGCCGAGGTAGTGCAGTCCGGCGATGCCCGCGCCCATAAATAGGCTGCCGGTCAAGGCCTCGACTAGACCCATTTTCTGGCGGCTCGCCACATACAGCCCAACCGCAGACGCGAGGATGGCCAGCAAGACTGCTGCCAGAATTGTCGGCCAGTCATACGCGACGGACACTGGCAAGTGGAAGGCCAGCATCCCCTTGAGGTGCATTGCCCAGATGCCGATGCCCATCGCCGCAGCGCCGCCGCTCAACCAAGCCAGCCGGGCTCGGCCCTTTTCAGCAGTTACGCGTCCTGCGAGGTCTAGGCCAGCATAGGATGCGGCGATAGCGATAAATACCGAACGCACCACTTCGCTATAGTCGTAGGATCCGGGCAGCGCCGCGCTGGCAGAAATCATCACAAGGCCACCGGCGAATCCGCATCTCTACGCTGCGAGAGGCGCAACGAGAGAAAGTGTGGGTGTTGAAGAACCACCGCAGGGAGCCGCTGGGCCGGCTCTCTGATAGGAGCCGGGACGCTGCAGTGAGAGGCGATCGCACCCGCGATCTCCAGCAGCGCAAGGGAGCGCTGCCCATCGACTTCTAAGCGAGGCACACGTAAGGGGTACACTGCACCGCACTCCTCGCGGCGTCTCCCCCTCAAAAGCGCCGCCCAATTCCCCCACAGTGACGAAGCATTATAACCACATATCACAAAGGGATAGTTTGTTTTTCTTCGCAGGACCGTTTTCGGGCGCGGTGGGTGTGGGCGCTTCATACTCGCCGCAACGGCCCTTTGAAAAAAGGCCCCTTATGGAAAGCTATAATCGAGTTTATGGCTCGGGGCTGGGAAAGCAAGTCCGTCGAGGCGCAACAGGACGAAGCAGCCGCCAGATCAACAGCCGAAAAGCCGCGTCTGACAAAGGAAGCCGCGGCCCGGCTCCGCGAACGAGAGAACCTTCGTCTTTCGCTCCAGAGCGTCGTTCAACAACTCGAACGCAGCCGGGACGCCCGTCATCGCGCACTGCTCGAACGGGCCCTGGCCGACCTGCAAACTAAGATACAAGCGCTCGGCTCCTAGGTTGGATGACCGGACCATCAGACCACTGGAAAGCGTCCTCTCGCCTTGAAAATTGCACCCGCTTCCCGCAAGTTCGCAACGCGACTGTCGGCCTCGGCCGCGGCGGTCCGACGCCACTGTGCGGCTGACGTATAATTGAGACCTTGATGAAGGCCTACGTTTACGTTTCGCTGAAGAAAAGCGTCCTCGATCCGCAAGGCAAGACCATCCAGGGTGCGCTTAAGAAGATGGGCTACAAAGGTCTGGAAGAGGTCCGCCAGGGAAAATACTTCGAACTTACGCTCGATGGCGGGCTTAGCCGCGACGAAGCGCAGGCCGAAGTCGAGCGCATTGCTCGCGAAGTGCTCACCAACCCGGTCATTGAAGAGTTTCGCTGCTCCATCGCAGACTGAATTCCTGGAGCTCCGTATGTGTGGCATTGTTGGCTATGTCGGCAAGAAGCAAGTGGTTCCGATCATTCTCGAGGGCCTGCGACGGCTCGAGTATCGCGGTTATGATTCGGCTGGAATTGCAGTCGCCGGTAATGGAGACAAGTTGCAGATCCGCCGCGCCGAAGGCAAGTTGCGCAACCTGGAAGAGGTTATCCGCCTCAAGCCACTCGATGGCAGCTACGGCATTGGCCATACCCGCTGGGCCACCCACGGACGTCCCACCGAGGAAAACGCTCACCCTCATCGCGACTGCACCAGCAAGATCGTCGTCGTGCACAATGGCATCGTCGAGAACTATCTCAGCCTGAAGAAAAAGCTAATCGAAGAAGGCCACCAGTTCTCCACTGAAACCGACACCGAAGTCATCGCCCACCTGATCGAAAAGCACCTCTTCAAAACCGGTAACGGTCACCACCCCAACCTCGAGGAGGCGGTTCGACGGACCGTGAAAGAGCTCAGCGGAGTCTTCGCCATGGCCGTTATCTCCGTCGACGAGCCCAACAAGATCGTGGCCGCGCGCAACGGTCCTCCTCTGGTGGTTGGTCTGGGCAACGACGAATACTTTGTGGCCTCCGATGTACCCGCGATTCTCTATCACACGCGCGACATTTTCTTTCTCGCCGATGGTGACCTGGCCGTGGTCACGGCCGAGGGCGTGCAACTGACGGATTTCGACGGAAAGCCCATCCGGCGCCAGGTGCAGCACGTTACCTGGGATCCAATCATGGCGGAGAAGGGCGGCTTCAAGCACTTCATGCTCAAGGAAATCTACGAGCAGCCGCGCGCCGTCCGCGACACCACCCTGGGACGCGTTTCACTCGACACCGGCCACATCTTTCTCGACGAGATGCAAATCAGCGAGGCCGAATTCCGCGCCGCGAGGAAGATCGACATCGTGGCCTGCGGCACCAGTTGGCACGCCGGACAGGCCGGCAAGTTCATGATCGAGAGTCTTGCGCGCGTTCCGGTCGAGGTCGACTATGCCAGCGAATGGCGCTACCGCGATCCCATCGTCAGCGGAGACACGATCACCCTCGTGATCTCGCAGTCCGGCGAAACCGCCGACACCATCGCCGCCCAACGCGAGGCCAAGGCCAAAGGTTCGCACACGCTGGCCATCTGTAACGTGGTTGGCTCGATGATCACCCGCGAGGCCGCCGGAACCATCTACACCCACGCCGGGCCCGAGATCGGCGTGGCTTCGACGAAAGCCTTCACCTGCCAACTCACGGCTCTTTATCTCTTCGCTCTTTATCTGGCGCAGGTGCGCGGTGCGATGACCGCCGCGCAAACACGCAGCGCTGCCCAGGAACTTACACTCATCCCCGGCAAGCTGGAAACTGTCTTCACTCACGATGAAGAATGCGAGGATCTCGCGAAACGATTTCAGCGCGTTCACGATTTTCTCTTCCTCGGGCGTGGCATCCACTACCCCATCGCCCTCGAAGGCGCGCTGAAGCTCAAAGAAATCTCCTACATCCACGCTGAGGGATATCCTGCCGGCGAGATGAAGCACGGCCCCAACGCCCTGATCGACGAAAACCTCCCCGTCGTCATCGTCGCCACCCGGGACGCGAACAATCCCGGCTCGATGGTGCGCTACGAGAAGACGATGTCAAACCTGAAGGAAGTGAAAGCGCGCTCCGGCGTTGTGATTGCGTTAGCCACCGAAGGCGACGAAGAAATCAAAGAAGCTGCCGATCATGTACTCTACGTTCCGGCCGCCCCCGAAGAACTCTCGCCGATTCTGGAAATCGTTCCCCTGCAGTTGCTGGCTTATCACATCGCGGTGAGGCGAGGATGCGACGTGGATCAGCCGAGGAATCTGGCGAAGTCGGTGACGGTGGAGTAGTCAGATCTCGCCAGCCGCCTCAATATCGGTGTGGCAAAAGTCATCGCCCTTGAACAGCAACGCCTCGCCCTTCTCCTTCGCCAGCGCATAGGCAAAGCAATCTCCCAGGTTGAGCCCGGCTTTGTGCCTGCCCTTGCCGAAATCGCGGTAGGCCTGGCGGGCGAGCTCGGCTTGCCTTGGTGTCACGGCTTCCACCGTAATCCTTGCGGTGCGAAAAAAATCATCGAATCGCCGGCTGGCGATGGCGTCCCTTGCACTGTCAATTACAGTTGCAGATTCCACGTAGCTGACCGCGGAAACGCGGCATCCCGCTGGCGAGTCGGCTGCGGACTCGATCGCTTTTGTGAAGTCCCCCGCCTCAGCCTCGGCACGCAAGATCGCGACAATGGAAGATGAGTCGAGAATCATTTCCACAGCCCTCGCTCGTCATAGAGATCATCGATCTCCATCGGCTTCAAGGGGCCTTTGAGACGGGCGGCACACTCTTCTCCAATCTTCAGCAACTTCTCCGCCATGCCCCCCTTCGATTTGCCTCGGACGCGCTCCAGCCTCTCCCGAATCGCCTCACTCACGGCAACAGTCATGCTCTCCCCGGTGGCACGCGCCAATTCCTGCGCCATCCGGTGCGTGTTTTCGTTCTTAATGTTCAGGCTCATAGGTTAACGCTTGATTGAGATTCTACCTCTTCTACCATGTCATTCTACCATTCTACCACCAGCCACAATCTCCTGCAAGCTAACAGCAATGCCGCGATTCCCGCTCCCCAAACCGCAAATGCCACATCTACCACCCAACCCGGCACTGCCCCCACTCTCCTCAGCAGAAACGGCAGAAAATTCCATGTCGTGATGTGAACGTAATCCCAGGCATCCTGCGTCATGGATTCGTTGTTCAATCCCCAGGCCTGCATCTTGCCCAGGCTAAACGCCGCGATGTTTTCGAAGCGCAGTGCGATCACAAATGTAGGGTGCCCCAGCGTCTCCATCTGATAAATCTCCAGCGGCAGCCAGAAGGCGAGCGACGCCAATTGAATGATCAGGCTGATGACAACAATAACAAGCCCTCCCCGCCAGACCAACGCCCCCACGTCGGCCCGATAGCGCAGCAACAACGGCACCGCCAGCAGCGCCGCCAGTTCTACCGACGTAGAAACGTAACGATCACCCCACGCGAAGTCTCCAGCCCAATAGGTGTATCGCGCGTAAAAGCTGGTGTAGCCCAGCAGCAGAAGCAACACAGCCACGCCATAGGCGCGGATTTCCGGCGACAGCCGCTTCCACAGCGCCACCAGCAGCACGATCGCCAGTGGCAGCAGCGGGTCGAAAAGGAAAATCGACTTCTCCGGCTTGAAAAGCGCGCCCAGGAAGCCCTCATGAAACGGAGTGCTCCAGGGAAAGTTCGCCGGCAGAGTCGGGTCCTGCAGCCGCTGCTCTTTGGCAAACAACGACACATACGTATTGGTAAGCGATCCGAAACGGTAGAACTGATAGAGCCGGTCAACCAAGAGGAAAAATGCGTATACAGGCACCGCCGTCTTGCAGTAAGCGGCAAACCGCTGCCATAGTTCCCCTCCTCTCACCCGCTCAAACCAAAGCACGAGCAGGAGGAAAAATCCCCCCGCTATAAGGTCAAGGCCCGTCGTCAGCCGCGTCAGCAAATTCAGGCCGAGCGCAGCGCATCCCACCAACAGCGCCCGCCTGCTCCCAGTTCGCAGCCACTCATATTGAAATGAGAATCCGGCTAGTGTCAGAAGCATGATGTAGTTGTTCTCCATCATGTTCTGGGTGTAATGCAGGTGCGTGGTACAGAACATCAAAGCCAGCACACCCAGCACGGATTCCCGCACGCTGAACTGCAACTGGCGAAGCAGACGAAAGCCCATCAGCGCCGTAAGCACGTTCACCAGGATGCTGATGCTGTAGCTGACCACAATGCTGCGCACTGCTGGGTCGTCGCCATAACCGGAAAAAATGTGCCAGCTCGAGATCCACGTCCCTACCAGATCCGCGGGCAGCATCAGCAAGGACTGTCCAATGCCATACCAGCTATAGAGCCGGCCTCCGCGGCCAGGCAGGCCGAACTCGGGATACTCGGCAGCAAATACCTGCGGCTCGGAAGTCCACAGCCAGTGGGTGGTCTGCAGGCGATGCGTCGTGTCAGCCGTCCCCAACTCACCAGACTGCACCACAAACGCAAGCAGGCCGGCCGCCAGACACAGCAGCACCAGCGGATCAGCCACCCAACGACGGAGGCGCGAGTTCATCGTTTGGATGGTAATACACTGCGAGCTTCAGGCGGACTCGCTATCGAAGCCTCCCGCGATGTTCTTTACTTCAAACCGACGCCGTAGAGGTAGTTGTAGGTACCCGTCTGCCCCCACGGCAAATTGGCGGTGAAGGAACTAAACAGCATCGCCTTGTCCATGAAGGCGACGAAGACATCCTGCTGCGAACCGGCAGTAGTCACCCGAAAGGTAAAAAGGCCGTAACACGGATTGGTTAATTGACCAGAGCTGCCATAAAGATAGGAAGCTTCGGCCACCGGCATGAGCGTCGCCTGCACCATCTGATTGCCCTGCGCATCAGTCACCGTGACCTGTCCCCCGCTGGTAACCGCCAGAGTGGCATTGCCCAGGCTGGCAGTGCCCGTCTCGACGTTGCCCATGCCCGTGCTGGCGCCGGTTTTCTGGTAGTAGATCGCTTTGTACGTTCCCGCCACCGTGGGGTCGAAGTCTTTGCTGGCCGCTTTCTTCAAACCCAGAACTGCGCCATTGCCGGTATCTACCGCAAAGATCCCGTTGGCTGTGCCGAAGGCATAGGAATATCCTGAGCCGGATGGATCCGGAACCTTGAGGAACGTGCCGGAAGGATCCAGTTGCGCCTGGCTCATATCGATTGTGCCCGTGTGAAATGGGCTTCCACTTTGATTGCCGCTGTTATAGGCGCCATAGGGCCAGAAGGAAGAAATGGATCCCGAGCCCTGCGCGCTCACGCTGATAGTGCCTACTTCGAGGCCACCTGCAGCGGTCCGGAACTGCATGTAGTTGTAGGGCTGCGCTTCAAACATGCCAATCGAAATCTGGCCGCTTTCGACCGCCGTAATCAGCGCCGGTGTGTCCGCGTTGGGCCCGGTCTTCGCGGCCTGAATCAGCAGCGCGTAGTTCGGAACCTCATAAGCGCCTGTCAGGTTGCCTGTGGGATCGTTCAGCGTATACGTGCTGTCAGAGTTTACCGTGTAAGGCACTGTGCCGCTGGTGCCGTTGGAGACGTTGGTGTAGGAAATCGTCTGTGCGTTCGAGTCGACGGTGATGGTCAAAAAATCGCCGACCGATGCTGTGCCGTGATAGACGCGCGAGGACGGTGTAGCCATGGTTGTACGCGGATTCGAGCTGCAGCTAACCAACAAGAACATCGTGAGTAATACAAAAGCGGTGCGAGTTCGCATAAGAGAATCCTCATTGCGCGCTTGTCGGCGCACTAGAGAATGGATCGGCTGAACAGCCAGACGCATCAGGGCAGAACGTCTCCGAACGGAAAATCTTGAGTAACCTTCGCGCGCCCGCGCTGAGTTACTCCCTCCGCCGGAACTTATTTGGTTCTGACGCGGTAGACTGTATCGGGAAAAATTCATGCCTCCTTGCTCATCCTGTGGTACCGACGTGCCGGCAACCGGTCGCTTCTGCTCGGCCTGCGGAGCGCCCGCCGGCAATACGGACGACGTTCCCACGCTCGACTTCACCACGGCATCGTCGCCTCTGCCGCCGCGGCCCGCATCCACATCGCGGCCCTCCAGTTCCGCCGACTACCTGAGCGAAGGCCGCTTTCTGCCTGGCCGCCTGCTGGCCAGCCGTTACCGCATCATTGCGCTGCTGGGAAAAGGCGGCATGGGCGAGGTGTACCGCGCCGACGACCTCACGCTCGGCCAGCCCGTCGCTCTGAAGTTCTTGCCCGACGAGGCTGCACGCGATCAGGGACTGCTGGAGCGTTTCAAGAATGAAGTGCGGATTGCGCGGCGTGTGTCTCATCCCAACGTTTGCCGCGTCTACGACGTGGGGGACGTGGAAGGTCACACCTTCTTCACCATGGAGTATGTCGATGGCGAAGACCTGGCTTCCCTGCTCCGTCGCATCGGTCGTCTGCCCGAGGATAAGGCCCTCGACATCGCCCGCCAACTCTGCGCCGGCTTGGCCGCCGCCCACACCAAAGGCGTGCTCCATCGCGACTTGAAGCCCGCAAACATCATGCTCGACGGACGCGGGCAGGTGGTGATCACCGATTTCGGCCTGGCCGGAGTTGCCGATCAAATCCAGGGGAACGAAGTGCGAAGCGGGACTCCGGCGTACATGGCGCCCGAACAATTGGCCGGCAAGGAAGTCAGCACGCGGAGCGACATTTATTCTTTAGGCCTGGTGTTGTACGAAGTTTTCACCGGCAAGCGCGCCTTTTCTGAACCACCGGCCGAGATGTCACGTATGCGCGGCGACAGGACACTGAGCCGTCCATCGTCTGTGGTCAAAGATCTCAATCCGGTCATCGAGCGAGTGATTCTTCGATGTCTTGAGACTGAACCATCAGCGCGGCCCGCCACGGTTCTCAGTGTGGCCGCCGCTCTGCCCGGCGGCGATCCACTGGCTGCGGCTTTGGCGGCAGGCGAAACCCCTTCTCCGCAGTTGGTGGCGGCGTCAGGCGAAACCGCTGGCCTTGGCCCACGAGTTGCCGTCGCCTGCATCGCTGCCGTGCTGCTGGCCTTGGGGTTGGTCAGCTTCCTCGGCGTTCACTACAGTGGCCTCGAAAAGATGCGGCTGGAATTGACGCCGGAGGTCCTGAACCAAAAAGCGCGCGAGATCATCACCCGTCTAGGATATCCGGAACGTCCTGCCGACAGCGTTTACGGACTTGATTTCGACAGCGACTACAAAGACTGGGTGGAGAAAAACGACAAGCCGCATCCGAACTGGGATGCGGTGCTTGCTGGTCGGCCTTCTCTGTTTCGCTTCTGGTACCGGCAGAGTCCGAAGTACATGTGGGCGCAAGGTTATCAGGATCAGTTGCTCAATCCTGGAATTGTGGCGACCGACGATCCTCCTAACATTCTCTCGGGAATGATTAACCTGGAGCTTGATGCCCAGGGAGATCTTATTCACTTCGAAGCGATCCCCCCTCAAAAAGAAAATTCGACTGGAACGGCAGCGTTCGACTGGAGTGTTCTGTTCGCCGCGGCAGGTCTGGATCCAACGAAATTTCAGAAGACCGAGCCGGCATGGAACTCGCTGGCTAGTTCCGATATACGCATGGCGTGGACTGGAACCCTGCCCGGAACCACGCGGCCCCTGCGCGTGGAAGCAGCGTCTTTGCATGGCAAACCGGTTTTCTTCTCGATGATCGGGGAGTGGACCAAGCCGGATCGCATGAAGAGTCCGGAAGATTCGGCCGGGAAGAAGGCGGGCCAGGTGCTCGCGCTGACCTTGTTCATAACTTCGTTGATCGCGGCAGTCTACGTGGCGCGGCGGAATTACCGCCAGGGACGGGCTGACCGCGAGGGCGCCTTTCGGCTTGGGCTGGTGATGTTTGTGCTTGAGATCGTACTCTGGCTGTGCCGCGGTCATCTGGTTCCCGGCTTCGAGACATTTGGTCTTTTCGTCATGGCGATCAGCACCGGTTTGTTTGTTTCCGGCACGACATGGTTGTTGTATCTCGCGCTTGAACCTTGGGTACGGCGGCGCTGGCCGCAAACCATCATTTCCTGGAGCCGGCTGCTGTCAGGGCAATTGCGCGATCCGCTGGTAGGCCGCGACATTTTGTTTGGCGTAATGCTTGGGGTGACGTGGATTCTTATTTTCCAGATCCGTTACATCCCGATGATGCGCATGGGAGCGGTGCCCGGTCTCAGTTCCGCCGATTATCTGCTGGGCGGACGCTATGCGCTTGGCGCATGGTTGATGCAAATTCCGATCTCGATCCTCGGGACTCTGCAATTCTTCTTTCTGCTTCTCGGACTAAAAGTGCTTCTAGGTTTCCTCTTTTCGCTGGTTGGGCTGAAGTTAGTTAGAGCAACAGACTGGCTGGCCGCCATCCCATTTGTCGCCATCTTCGCACTGCCTCGCGGGCTGTTCAGTTCCTACGTGTCGGTGGAACTGCCGGCGCAGATTCTGGTTTACGCCATCGCCGTGGTCATTGTGTTGCGCTTCGGGCTGGTGCCGCTGGCCTGCGCCATCTTTACAGTCAACATGCTGGCCAACGTCCCGTTCACTGCCGATACTTCGGCGTGGTACATGACCACCTCCGTTCTGGCGCTGCTCAGCGTGGTGGCGCTGGCGGGTTGGGGCTTCTATCAATCGCTCGGCGGAGAGCCGATTTGGCGGCCGGAGATCGAGTAGAAGGGCTTATTTCGGTGTCAGGGATGCGCCCGGTCTGTTTTGTCAGGAATGTGCCCGGTCTGTACCACCCTTTGGGTACCCTCCCCCACCCCCCTCAATCTTTGGAATCTTGGGGTTGGGCATGTTTTGGCCCGCAAAATCTTGATGTCAAAGAACTTATAGGTCAAAATCTAGACAACAAAGGGCTTAGAGGCCGCCACGAGGCTTGCCCCCAGGGTACGCCCGCTGCGATATGATCGCGCAAGTATGGGGCTGTGCACAAGGTCAGATGTCACAAGGTGGCTGTGGAAAAAATAAGGACGACCGATGTCGCCGAAGATGATCACCTAGCCTCGCGTTCTTCTCTCACCAGACGTGCCGTGTTTATAGGACTAGCTACCGCCTTGCGCGTGTGTAGTCGCTTACGCAACTCCGCCAGCGCCTGCCGCTTGGCTGGAGCATACGGTTTGACCGGGATGCGGCGTGCGTGCTCCCGCGTTTTCGCTACGTCATAGGCGAGTTGCATGCGGAGAAGGTGATCCATGTCTGGGCCGAACGCCTTTTCGATGCGCAGGGCCATTTCCGGCGTCAGAGCGGCCTTGCCGTGCAGAAGGTCGGAGAGCGTCGCGCGGCGCACTTGCAAAATTTCCGCCGCCTTCGACACGGTGAGGCCGAGAGCTTCGATGACTTCGGTTCTTATCAGGTCGCCCGGATGGGGAGGGTTCTTCATGGGCATTTCGGCCTCTCAGTGATAGTTTACGCTTGCGACTCGTCGGACATATCGTCGGGCCAAGGCCGTGATCCGTGCAGAACACGTAAGATCCGGACAGTATTCCCCGTGATGCGATAGGCGACGATATAGGGCGTGCGGCCGATAACAAGTTCCCGCGTGCCCTCGATGCGACCCCGGCGACCGCTCTGCAGGAACCGCGCCAAGATTTCGACCTCCTCCCGGATGCGGTTGTCGACGGTGATGGCGGCCTGCGGGCTGTCGGCTTCGATGTAATCGAAAATCGCGTCACGGTCGGCCTGCGCGTAGGCGGACCATTCCAGCCGCATGCGTTTACGCATGATGGATTATCGCGCTTTGGGTAGCGCTGCGGCTCGCCGTTTAGCGAAGTGAGCTTCGACCTTCTTGTGCGGGATGGCGGGGCGTGGATCGTTCAGCGCTTCCTGCACTTTGGCTCGGAACCAGGCATCGTGCGCGGCGCCGTCGGCGGTTAATGCGAACGGGAGCGCGCCCTCTTTCGCGGTTCGCGTGAGCAGAATGCGCACCGCTTCCGAGACAGTGATCCCCAACTCTTCCAGCACCTCCGCCGCTCGTTCTTTCACAGCGGGGTCGATCCGGGTTTGCACTAAGGCGTTTGCAGGCATGAGGAAGCTCCCGCCTCATTGTACTTCAAATGAATTACGATGTCATTCAGGTTAACCCACGAGGCGCGCCCCTTTCTATTTTCTGTTCGAGCCGACCCGGCGTTTCCTGCGGGGCGGAATATAGCGAAATCGAATCAGATATATGCTGTTGCCCTTGCCGTGCTTTGCAACCTTTAGCAGATCGAGCACTCCCAGGAAGCCGGATTCCCGCGCTAGTTCCGGAGTGATGTCAGGAAACCCGATCGGTGTGACCGACTCGATTTCTATCTCGCCGACTCCCATGCGATAGCGGCGGCCTTCCGTGACATGGGGCCTGGTCCAAATCCTGACGCTGCAAGTGATGTCGCCGCGAACCACCCCTTCGCGAAGGCGCTTTGCAAAGACCATGGACTCCTCTGACCGACCATTGCGGCATGCGATTATAGCTCGTTATTTCCGGCGAGAGGCCGGGTCGGCCCCCAACTCTGTCATCCTGAGCGGAGTTGGCGGTCGCGAAGCGAGCGACAACGCAGTCGAAGGACCCCTTGCGCGCTGGGACTGACGATGACGTCTCAGGGAGTTCTCGCCGCGCAGTCGGGAGCAGGGTGGAAACTCCTTGCGGGGCTGATGCCACTGCACGCGGGTATGGGGTCCTTCGACTGCGCGGCTGCTTCGCATTCGCGAAGCAGTCGCTTCGCTCAGGATGACAGGGGACGGAATTCAGAGGTTAAACAGGCCCGCCCTGATTTGCTGCCACGGAATGACATCGGAGGGGTTCTGCTCGTGCCGGGCGATGCGGTAATCAAGCTCCGCCCGTTGCGCATCCGTCAGTGACGCGGAGTCCGCTTCCAGGCTCTCCCAGAGCGTGTCGAGCAGTTCTGCCTTCTGGCAATTATCTCCCCAAGCGCATCAATGGCTCAAGCCAAATTCAGCGCTACCGTCCTTAGTTGGAAGGGTCGAACGGAGGAGCTTCGCAAAGAACCCGAAAGGTGGACCCCCGACCGTTACTCTCAGGGACCGTAGAATTGGATTCCACCATTGATGGCCTCAGCCCTGCCCAAGTCCCGGCCCAGATCCATTTGATGAAGGAATTGCGGAAAACCGGAGCCGAAGAACTTAAACCGCCGATGTCGAAAAATGGGCACAAGCAGATTCTCAAACTTGGTCGCCACTTCGGCTGAGATATCCACCAGTATGAACTTGTAGAGCTGGTGGTTTCCCGCGAGGCCGAGAGTAATTAGGTATTTGAAGAAAGCGTCAGTCTCCGGCATGGAATAGCCTATGACGATGATCCGAGTTGCAGCCCTCAGCTCATTTACGGCACGAGCCCACACGGGTTGCATTATGTCTCGGTACTCGCTCTTGTCCCAGGACGGAGGAACTAAGAGAGGTTGGTAGCGGACCTTTTGGCACTTCCTGCACGTAAGGCTCCGGAATTCGGCCGGAGAAGCTGTAACCTTTTCGTCCAGGACTACTATGCTTTTCATGCAGTTTACACAAATGCCCCAGTTTGTTGAACCGTGGAGCTTGAGCACTGACACCGAATTGACCTGCTCTCCAGGCGGATCAGCGAGAAGCGATGGGGGCAGGTGATATGACGGCAGACCGCCGGTGCGGCTTAGAGCGTGATCCAGTATTAGGTCGTAGTTAAAGGTTATTACAGTGTCCCTTCTCGATTTCCGCTTGTCAGGATCGTCGAGTTCACCTCGAATCAAATTGGCAAAGAAGGAGTAGATGTCCGAGCTAAAAGTTGGCCCAACCGAGGGGTTCGAGTGCGTTACGGTGTCCCGGAGTTGGAGTGCGCTGCCGCCGAGACCTGCAGCTGGAAACACCACCTGTCCTCTCTTTCTCCGAGTCGCCAGCTCCAGAGTCTTTGCGATCAGGTACACCGTGCTGTAGCGAGTATCTGAGTCGACGTCCCCGAGACGTTGTGACATCTCTACAAGTCCAAACAGTTGCTCGATGTCGTCTAGGTCGATATTGATTTTTTCTCTAGCTTGAGCCACCGTGCGCTTGAATTCGAAAACCTTCCTGAAATGCTCGCGCTCGTGCCCGTCCAAGCCGGACGAAGGGTCGTCGTAGAATTGCCGGGCGCAGTCAAGAAAATCTCGAACCACCGGAGCGCCGGCGGCAGCCGAGAACCCCGCCCCGAGGATGAAGACGTTCCGGTTGGACAGCTCGTTATCCAAAGTCGTTGCCTCTCAGTCTGTACCGACGCTAAGTTACTACGATCCGAAGGCTCATGCATGTCAACAACGCGTTCAATATTCGCCTAGCTGGATCCCATTCGAAAGCGCATCCTCAGAAGGCTAGGCCGCATCTAAACCTTGACAACATCCCACTCAGGTCTTAGCATGGGAGCGTTGGCAATCATAAGCGCATTGATTCCAAAGCACTTATCGATTCAAACGAAATTCAGAGGAGACGATTATGGCCAAGATTATTGGAATTGACCTTGGAACCACCAATTCTTGCGTGGCGGTGATGGAGGGCGGCGAGCCCAAAGTTATCCCTAATGAAGAAGGAGGGCGGACTACGCCTTCAGTGGTTGGGTTTACCAAGACTGGAGAGCGGTTGGTGGGGCAGGTGGCGAAGCGGCAGGCGATCACCAATCCGGAGAACACGGTTTATTCGATCAAGCGCTTTATGGGGCGGCGCTTCAACGAAGTTGGGGAAGAGATCAAGATGGTGCCCTATAAGGTCGTCCAGTCGGGCGACCATGTGGCGGTGCTGGCGCAGGGCAAGGAGCATACGCCTCCGCAGATTTCGGCGCTGATTTTGCAGAAGCTGAAGAAGGCGGCGGAAGACTACCTTGGAGAGAAAGTCACCGAGGCGGTGATCACCGTGCCGGCGTATTTTAACGACGCCCAGCGGCAGGCCACGAAAGATGCTGGGCAGATTGCCGGGCTCGACGTGAAGCGCATTATCAACGAGCCGACGGCTGCGGCGCTGGCCTATGGGCTCGACAAAACTAAAGACGAGATGATCGCCGTGTATGACTTTGGCGGCGGAACTTTTGACATCTCGGTGCTGGAAGTGGGCGAGGGCGTGATTGAGGTGAAGGCCACCAATGGTGACACGCACCTGGGCGGCGACAATCTGGATCAGCGGATCGTCGACTGGCTGATCGATGAATTCAAGAAGGACGAAGGGCTCGACCTGCGCGGCAAAGGGAACGAGATGGCGCTGCAGCGGCTGCGCGACGCGGCCGAGCGGGCCAAGATTGAGCTTTCGACCACCATGGAGCACGAGATCAACCTGCCGTTCATTACGGCGGACGCCAGCGGTCCGAAGCATCTGGTGAAGAAGCTGACGCGGGCGAAGCTTGAGTCGATGGTGGAAGACATCATTCAGCGCTCGGTCGGTCCGTGCAAGCAGTGCATGAAGGATGCGGGCGTGGATGCCAGCAAGATCAATGAAGTGGTGCTGGTCGGCGGACAGACGCGCATGCCGCGGATCCAGGCGCTGGTGAAGGAGCTGTTTGGCAAGGAAGGCCACAAGGGAGTGAATCCTGACGAAGTCGTAGCGATTGGCGCGGCGATTCAGGGTGGCGTGCTCGGCGGTGAGGTAAAAGACCTGCTGCTGCTGGACGTGACTCCGCTGTCTTTGTCGATTGAGACCTTGGGCGGCGTGGCTACGCCGATGATTCCGCGCAACACGACGATTCCAACGAAGAAGACGGAAACGTTCTCGACCGCGGCGGACAATCAGACGTCGGTTGAGGTGCACGTGCTGCAAGGTGAGCGTCCGATGGCGGCGCAGAACCGGACTCTGGGCAAGTTCCATTTGACCGGGATTCCGACCGCTCCGCGCGGCGTGCCGCAGATTGAGGTGACGTTCGATATCGACGCCAACGGCATCCTTAACGTGACCGCGAAAGATACAGCCACACAAAAGGACCAGAAGATTACGATTACGTCGTCTTCGGGACTGTCGAAGGAAGAGGTCGAGCGCATGGCCAAAGAAGCCGACGCGCACGCGGCCGAGGACAAGGCGCAGCGCGACTCGATCGAGGCCAAGAACCAGCTCGACAGCATGGTCTACAACGTCGAGAAGATGCTGCGCGAGAACGGGGACAAGATCTCCGGCTCGGAGCGTGGCGATGTCGAAAACGCGGTGGCCGACGCCAAGAAGGCGCTGGAGTCGAACGACAAGGCGCAGATGGACAAGGCCCGCGAGTCGCTGACCAAGGCTTCGCACAAGCTGGCCGAGGAGATGTACAAGGCGGCGCAGGCGAAAGGTCCGGGGGCGGGCTCCGGGCCGAGCGATCCCACGGACGGGGCGGCGGGCACGGCTCCGGGCACAAACGGCGGCGGTCAGAAGAAAGACGAAGGCGTGATCGACGCTGAGTACGTGGACGTGGAAGACAAGAAGTGATCGCGCTTAGCGGGGCGTCCGAGCCCCGCTGCGATCATCCCGAGCATAGCGAGGGATCTGCTGTTAGCTTGAATTGGATGGCGCGGGCAGGTTTGCCCGCGTCATCACGTGTGCGTGTTATTCAGAAGGGATGGAGATGGATTTCCAGGTTCATGAGGAGACTTACTTCCTCAGTCTTGCTGAGGATGAGAAGCAGTGGGAGGTTTTCGTCGCCACGCCAACCGGTCCGCGGGCAGTGCCGGTTTACGTGGACGCGCCGAAGTCCGGACCAATCGTCGTGTTACAAGAAGAGAAGCACAGGATGCCGAATTAAGCTGTTAGGGATCCCCTTCGACAAGCTCAGGGCAAGCTTTCGACTGCGTTTCCCTTCGCTTCTCGAACGGAAACTTCGCTAAGGATGACAGACCATTCTAATGGCGACAACTTCCAAAAAAGATTATTACGAGATACTGGGCGTGAAGAAGTCCGCCTCGGCGGAGGACATTCGCAAGGCGTTTCGCAAGCTGGCGCGCAAATACCATCCTGACGTCAATCCTGGGGACAAGTCGGCCGAGGAGAAGTTCAAGACTCTGTCTGAAGCCAACGACGTCCTGAGCGATCCCAAGAAGCGGAAAATCTACGACCAGGTCGGGTTCTACTCCGACAACATTGACCCGGCGACGGCAGAGGCCTACGCGCGGGCGGGCGGCGGAGCGGGCGGGTTTCCTGGAGGCTCGCCGGGAGGGTTTCCCGGCGGTGCGGGACAAGATGGTGGCCAGGGCGTTCATTTCGATTTTGACGGATTCGACTTCTCGGATCTGGTCGACAGCGCGGGTCGAGGCCGGCGAACCGGCGGCGGTGGTGGATTCCGCGACATCTTCTCGGGCATCTTCGGCGGAGGACGGGGAGCAGCGGCGCCCGAAGCTGGGCCTGAAGCGGGCACCGACCTTGAATATCAGGTAAACGTGCCGTTCTGGACAGCCATCCGCGGCGGCGTGATGCGTCTTAACATTTCCCGCCAAGACGCCTGCGCGAATTGCCATGGGCAGGGTTACACACAGGCGCCGGGCAAATGCCCGGAATGCGATGGGGCCGGGCAAATCACGCAGACCGGCGGGCGAATGAAGTTCAATGTCCCATGCCCGCGCTGCCAGGGGACAGGCAAGAACATTTCCACGTGCCCCACCTGCCACGGCGAGGGCACGGTCAGCCGGAGCGAGCCGCTGGAGGTGCGCATCAAGGCGGGGACGCGCGATGGGCAGCGCATCCGCTTGGCCGGCAAGGGCAACGCCGGGCCGCACGGCGGTGTGGCCGGCGACCTTTACGCGATCATCCGGACTGGAGAGCATCCCATCTTCCGGCGCGACGGCGACGACATCTACCTGACCGTCCCGGTCAGCGCCACGGAGGCGGCTCTCGGCGCCAAGGTTGAGGTTCCGACCATCGACGGGCGGGCGCTGCTGAAGATTCCCCCTGGCACGCAGTCAGGCCAGAAGTTGCGGTTGCGCGAGAAGGGCGTGCCTTCCGCCACGAAAGAAGGTGTGCGCGGCGACGAGATCGTCGAGATCACAGTGACCGTCCCCATGCCGCGGGACGAGCGCACTAAGGAACTGCTGCGGGAGTTGGCTAAGTTGAATCCGGAAGATCCGCGGGAAGAGCTCTGGAAGAAAGTCTAGACTCCAGCGTGTCGAATTGGGAACCGGCCCAAAGATTTACCACGGGGAACACGGGGTTTCACGGGGTAAATCTCCCAATTTTGTGATATGCCATCCTCATGGCTGCACGACCTTCCCTCCTCAAGCCCGTTCGGGTCAACTATGTTTCTGGGGCGGTTGTGTCGTCCGCGATGCACGTACATGCCGTGTTGGGACCTGGCTTGCTGGAGAGCGCCTATCAAGCCTGCCTGGCTCATGAACTGAGAAAGCGTGGATTCGCGGTAGCCTGTCAAGTTGGATTGCCAGCAGTGTTCGACGGGGAAAAGATTGAACTTGGATATCGCATCGACCTGGTCGTTGAAAACGTGGTTATCGTCGAAGTGAAGAGCGTGGAAGCAATCCATCCGGTTCACCAAGCACAAATCTTGTCATACTTGCGACTGAGCGGCGTTGGAGTCGGCCTGCTCATTAATTTCAATGTGAAGAGCCTGCGCGATGGAGTCAAGCGCATGGTGGATGGCGACAGTTGGGAAAAATAGCGGGTTACCCCGTGTGACTCCGTGCTCCCCCCGTGGTTAGCGGTTTGTCTTGCTGATTCCTCGAAAGTAAAGGGGCCCAAAGCCGGGCCCTTCCTGGTCTTACTTCTTCGCCGTAGGGTCGTCCGCCGGATTGATGTAGTTGAACTTGACCGGCGACATGCCGTGGATTTGGATGACAGTCTCTCCGGAGGCCGCGGCATAGTGATGCATGCTTGGGTCCAAATAGGCGAAGCTGCCCGCCCCGAAGCTCATCATCTTGCTGGCATCGAACTGATCTCCCATACCGACCTTGAGAGTGCCGGAAACCACGGTGACGTTCTCCCGTAGGGGATGAGTGTGAGGCGCGACCTTGTAGCCGTCCGGCATCTTGAGGCGAATGGTGTAGTCGCCCGAGGAGGCCATGGGGTCGCCTTCCAGGACGGCGAGTTGCGCGCCCGGCGGAAGGAAGGGTGGGGCCGGGCCGAACTTCACTTGATCGGGCGTGAAGGCGTTCTGAGCATGAAGGGGCTGCGCGGCGAAAAGCACAGCCATCGAGAGCGCAAGAACGACGAGAAACGGTAATCTCATAGGGCCGCCTCCAAAGCGGTGGCAGCATCATAAAACGGCCAGCGCCGCCACCGCAACGAGGTTTGTTGCTCGATGGCCAGGAACGTGGGTTCGGCTTGCTCCTGTGCAGCCGGCGTCCATTACCTCCGTACCCGCCCTCCCTGACAAAAATTTTCAATAATTTTCTTGCATCTGTGGAAAATTCCCGTAATCTCAACCATGCGAACTAACTCCAGCGCGATTTCCGGAATCTAACAAAACCGGAAAGCTCGAGCACGCTTTACTGAGAACGACCAGCCGCGAGTAGCTGAGAGTGAGTCGCTTCAGGAGGAACACATCGAAATTGGCAACAGCTAGCGCCCCGCGCCAACAAACGGAGAATCCCCAACCTCTCGCCGTCATCCCCAACCGGAAAAAATTCGTTCGCCTCACGCTGTGGCCCCTGGTCGCCGCCACCTTTTTTATGGTGTCGGGCGGAACCTATGGCACGGAAGACATCGTGCATGGCGCCGGCTACGGACGTGCGATTCTGATTCTGCTGCTCACGCCGCTGCTCTGGAGCCTGCCCACGGCCTTCATGATCGGCGAGCTTTCGAGCGCGCTGCCCTACGAAGGCGGCTACTACGCCTGGGTGCGCCGCGCCATGGGCAACTTTTGGGGATTTCAGGAAGCCTGGCTCTCGCTGGTCGCCTCGATTTTCGACATGGCGATTTATCCCACACTGTTCGTGGCCTACTTGACCCGCATGTTCCCGTGGTTCTCGGTGAACGGTCGCGGATGGTGGGTCGCGCTGGCGGTGGTGATTGCTTGTGCGGTCTTGAATATCGCTGGCGTGAAGGTTGTTTCGCTCACGTCGCTGTGGTTGTTTTTCGCCTTGTCCGCGCCATTCGTGGCGATCGTGGTGCTCGCGCCGTTCAAGATCGGCGCACTCGCGAACGCCGTGACCAAGCCAACGACCTCGACTGTGGATATTTTGGGTGGGCTGCTTATCTGCATGTGGAACTACATGGGATGGGACAACGCCTCGACCATTGCGACCGAAGTCGAAAAGCCGCAACGGACCTATCCGCGGGCAATGCTGGCAGCGGTCGTGATTGTGGCCCTGAGCTACGTGCTTCCCTTCGCCGCCCTGTGGATGACGGGACTGACTCCGACCGCCTGGGAGACCGGTTCCTGGGCAGACATCGCCGGCTTGCTGGGTGGACCGCTGCTGCGCATCGGCGTGGTACTCGGGGGGATCATCAGCGCTTTTGGCATGTTCAACGCGCTGGTGATGAGTTACTCGCGTCTGCCCCTGGCTATGGCGCAGGACGGCATGCTGCCTGGCGTCTTTGGCAAGCTGCAGAAGAAGTCGCGGGCGCCGTGGGTTGCGATAATCGCTCTTGCCCTTGGATGGGCAATGTGTCTCGGCCTGGGCTTTGCCCGGCTGGTGACGCTCGACATTCTTCTTTATGGCTTCAGCCTGCTGCTGGAGTTCGCGGCACTGATCGTGTTGCGCTTCCGCGAGCCTAACCTGCCACGCCCGTTCCGCGTTCCCGGCGGATTGTTTGGAGCGATTGCCGTGGGCATCCCGCCCATGCTGCTGCTGGGTTTTTCCATTGTCCGGAGCGAGCACGAGTCGGTGCTGGGGATGAGTTCGTTTGCCTTCGGCATGATTCTGATCGCGTTGGGCGTGGTAGCTTACGCGGTCAATCATCTGCTGAAGCCACATGGATGGGCTCCAACCGGGCAGAAGGCTGAACCAGTAGCCTAGCAAGTTCGTCGGTTCGTCGGCCACGGATTCGCACGGATTTCCACGGATTTATCTTTCCTGATCCGTGGGAATCCGTGCTGATCCGTGGCCGACTTGTTTTGTTGTACATTGGTGACGGAAGTCTCGACGCATGACCAAGCGCAAATCCAGGGGCGCGTACATGATCTCGGCCGTGGCGGAGATGTATGGCATCCATCCCCAGACGCTGCGCCTGTACGAGCGCGAGGGACTGCTCAAGCCATCGCGCACCGAGGGCAACACACGTCTTTATACCGACGAAGACCTGCAGCGGCTCGAGTTCATCCTCTCGCTGGCGCGCGATCTGGGCGTGAACATAAGCGGTATGGCGATCATCCTGCAAATGCGCGAGCGTATGGAAGAGATGCAGCGCCAGATTCAGGAGTTCGTGCAGTATATCCAGAAAGAAGTGCTCACCCGCGCCAATGCCGCCGCCGATCCGTCGAAGGGTGCGATCGTGCCGGTGCGAAGGCCGATGGTGATGCCGGCGGTGCCGCCGGGGAAGAAACGGTGATGGACCCAGCAATTAGCAATTGGCAAGTCAGCGTTGGACGCGGCTAATCGCTAAGTGCTAATTGCTGATCTCTGAAGGCTCCCATGCTTCCCTTCAAGCTGATCTACAGCGACGCCTATTACCTTCCCATCGGCGCGCACGTCTTCCCCGCCGAGAAATATCGGCTCATCCGCGACCGGCTGTTGGCCGAAGGCATCGCCGAGGCCAACGATTTTATAGAACCTGAGCCGGCCACTGATCAGGACATTCTGCTGGTCCACAAGCCGGAGTATGTGCGCAAGTTGAAGACCGGAACGCTCAGTCTGCGCGAGCAGATGGCGCTTGAGATTCCCTTCTCTCCGGAACTGGTCAAGGCTTTCTGGCTGGCAGCCGGGGGATCGATCGTGGCAGCTCAACACGCCTTGGCTGACGGCATCGGCGTCAGCATTGGCGGCGGATTCCATCATGCCTTCCCCGACCACGGCGAGGGATTCTGCATGATTCATGACGTGGCGGTCGCCATCCGGCGGCTGCAGCGTGACGACAAGATTCGCACCGCGATGACCGTCGATTGCGATGTTCACCAGGGCAATGGCACGGCGGCAATCTTCGCGGGAACGCGAACCGCCAGTGCGTTGTTGCCCTCGGCCGGCGCATCGACTCTCGATTCGTCGTCGCTCAGTTCGTCGCCAAGAAGTTCAGCGTTACCCGGAAAAATTCGCGGCGCACACGCGGGGGACGTCTTCACCATTTCTCTGCACCAGCACAACAATTATCCGCTGTGGAAGCCAGCGTCCTCGATTGATGTAGACCTGCCCGATGGCATCGGAGACGACGATTATCTGGCTTGGCTCGACAACGCACTGAGCTCCGGCCTACGTCAGTTCGAGCCCGACCTGATCTGCTACATCGCTGGCGCCGACCCTTACCGCGAAGATCAACTGGGAGGACTTTCTCTGACGATCGAGGGATTGAAGAAGCGCGACGAGCTGGTGTTCCGCGTGGCCTGCGCCCGCAATATTCCCGTGATGGTGACCTTCGCCGGTGGCTACGCCCGGAATGTGGAGGATACCGTGACCATTCACTGCAATACGGTGATCGCGGCGAAGGAAGTTTACCGGACTCGTTGAGCTGGAAGCATCGCTGCCCGACGGGCGTCTGTTCGCATAAACTATGTAATAGGTCCGGTCTTGTTCTTACTTTCAGACAAAATGCGCCGCGAGTTCCTCGCCGTGCCGCAGCTGGTTAGGCTCGTTCTTCCCGACAACGCCGATACCGGTGCGGCACTGCTCATCAAGGCATCATCGCTAACGCTCAAATACCTAGTCCGCCTGAAGACATTTACCTTTCTGGCGGCAGGCGTCGGTGGCGAGGGACATGTGCTTTACGGCGTTAAAGTGGATGACGACGTTGACCATCCCGCTGTTTTTTGGTCCCTGGCGGAAACTGAAAACGAGCTCCTCGCACTGCGGCTGATCACAGAGCGCCAGGAATCTGCCGTTTTCTTGTTCAATGAAGGAGCGATCAACGTTTGCTCGACCAGAACCGTGTTCGACGCCACGAAGACCCAAACGACCGGTTCCCTCGGGGGAGTCAAGCTCGCTGTTGGTGCGGATTTGCAGCACCTTCGGGATGCCGTTGGCAGCATGCTTGAATCCGCACACAAACAACGATATGAGAATCTCCTCACGTACCTCCCAGCTTCGCCCTGTTCGTGGCAGGTAATCCGCAACTATTACATTACGAACCAAATGGATCGAAGCGTTCTAGACCTTGTTAACGGAGATGAAGGAGATCAGCAAGAAGCTCTCGCGGTGTGGCTCACGGACTCCCTTTCGATTCGTGGAGCAACTCAAAAACCTCAGATACACGAGGTGAGCGGGGTCCGGGAACTTACAGACGTTCTGTTTTCATATGCAGGCGGCACTTTTCTCATTGAATCGAAGACCCTAAGCGTTTCAGACCGATCGGAACTTCCGAATAGGGCTAAACTCAAAAAGAACGTCCTGAAAAACATCTCCAAGGCCTTGTCACAACTACCTGGGGCCTGTCGAAATGTAAGACGCGGACTCAAGATCACGAATCCGAAAGGAGAGGAGGTTCAGGTCGAAAGAACCCTCCCGATCCACTGCGTGGTACTGGTCCCGGATCTTAGTCTCCTGGACGAATCCGACGGGCTGGCTGGTGATTTCCTAGAGAAGTTCCTGAACGAGAATGGTGCCTATCTTCACTTCCTCGATCCAGCTGCTTTGCTGCGGTCAGTGCAGCACGCACACATCCTTTCGAAAAATAGCGAGATGGGCATGCCTCCGATCATGACCTTCGATGCCGCTTTGATGATTCGGTGGAAAGAGGCCGTGAAGCATGCCACCCCCGATGTCGATCTCCTGTTTCGGGCTGGGTAGGAACCGATAATCTAGCTAAGTTTGTAGCAAACTTATGGTCTGTCTCGACGCTGTTAGAATAAGGGATTGTTTCTATGTTTGAGAATCTCCAGGAAAAACTACAACGCGCATTCAAGTCGCTTCGCGGCCAGGCCCGGCTCACCGAGGAAAATATCGGCGAGGCGCTGCGCGAAATCCGGCTCGCGCTGCTTGAAGCCGACGTCAATTTCAAAGTGGTCAAGGACCTGATCGACCGCATCCAGGCCAAGGCCGTGGGCCAGGAAGTGCTGACCGCACTTTCCCCAGGCGAACAGGTCATCAAGATCGTGCGCGACGAACTGGTCGAGACTCTCGGCAAAGACACGGCGCGCATGAAGTTCGCATCGCAGCCGCCCACGGTCGTGCTCATGGCCGGACTGCAGGGTTCCGGCAAGACCACCACTTCGGGCAAGCTGGCGAACTGGTTCAAGACCGGCGGCCATCGTCCGCTGCTGGTTTCTGTGGACGTGTACCGTCCTGCGGCGCGCGAGCAGTTGAAGGTTGTCGCGCAGGCCGTCAAGGCGCAGATTTACGAAGGCGAAGTGGGCGAAGCGACCACGCCCGCGCAGCTCACGCAAGCGGTCGAGCGGTTAGTAAAGGAAGCGCGCCGCGAAGCTATCGTTTCCGGCTGCGACGTGCTGATCGTTGATACCGCCGGCCGTCTGCACATCGACGACGAGCTGATGAACGAGATGCAGTCGCTGAAGAAGCTGCTGAATCCGTCAGAGATTCTGTTCGTCGCCGACGCCATGACCGGGCAGGACGCGGTGCGCTCCGCCGATGAGTTCCACCAAAAGCTCTCGCTCACCGGCGTGATCCTCACCAAGATGGATGGCGATGCCCGCGGCGGCGCCGCGCTTTCCATCCGGCAGGTGACAGGCCAGCCCATCAAGTTCATCGGCGTGGGCGAGAAGTACGACGCGCTGGAGCCGTTCCATCCCGACCGCATCGTGTCGCGCATTCTCGGCATGGGCGACATCCTCTCGCTGATCGAGCGCGCCGAATCGCAGATCGACAAGAAGAAGGCGCAGGAGATGGCCACCAAAGCCCTCACCGGCGACGGCTTCTCGCTGGAAGACTTTCGCGACCAGTTGCGGCAAGTAAAGAAGATGGGATCGATCAAGAGCCTGATCGGCATGATGCCGAGCATCGGCCCGTTCTCCGGCCTGCAGAAGGCCGCCGACAACGTGGACGAAAAACAGATAAACCGCGTCGAGGCCATCATCAACTCGATGACCGTGCATGAACGCAATCATCACGAGGTGATCAACGGCAGCCGCCGCAAACGCATCTCCCGCGGCTCCGGCACTACCGTGCAGGAAGTGAATAATCTGCTCCGCCAGTACGCGCAGATGAAGAAGATGTTCAAGCAGATGGGCAAGCCCAGCTTCGCGCGCAGGATGGCGGGGATGAAGCTGCCGGGGATGTAGGGAGGAACAGTTGCCAGTTGCCAGTAGTCAGTTGCCAGTAAAATCCTGCCCATGAAATGGCGTTCCCTCGAAGAGTCGAGTCCTGAGACTGAGATTCGCCCGCTACGCGACCTCCTCGCCGAGCGCAAGGGGCTGATCGCGAAGTACGTTCCGGCGGAGACGCAGGCTGTTCACGCTCGTGCTATCGCAAACCTGAAGCAAAAGAGCTTAGCGTCGAATATTCTGGGCGTCGGCTCAAAGGCCCCGGAATTCCAGCTGCAAGATCATGACGGCAAGACCATCTCGTCTTCCAACCTGCTCACGAAGGGACGGCTCGTGCTCTGCTTCATTCGTGGCCGCTGGTGCCCGTTCTGCGTTGGTCAGATGGAAGCGATGAACCTTGTCCTGCGAGAGATCGAGCAAGCCGGAGCAACCCTCGTCGCTGTCTCCCCGCAGACGGTGCAGCAATCATTCTTCATGCGCGATCAACACAAGCTGCGCTTCCCCCTGCTGTCCGATGCCGGCAACAAAGTCGCTCGCGAGTTCGGACTAACGCATCGCATTCCCGACGAACAGCGGGCAATCTATCAACGTGCCTTCGTCAACCTGCCCTTCGTGAACGGCGACGACAGTTGGGAATTGCCGGTTCCCGCGACCTACATCGTCGACCGCGACGGTACCGTGCTCCACGCGTCCGCGAACGAGGACTACACAGAGCGGCCCGAACCTGAGGACGTCGTCCGATTCCTGCAAACCCTGCCCTGACCCGCAACCCTCTTCAGCTTTCGGTACACTTGGAACATGCGGGAATTTCTAGACTGGCAACTGGCAACCGGCAACTGGCAACTGTTCTTATGAACTATATCTACGGCATCAATGCCGTCACCGAGGCGCTCAAGGCCCGGGGACGCGCCTTCCAGTGGGTCGGCATGGCGAAGGAGCGGAACGACATCCGCTTGCAGCGCCTGATCGAAGACTGCCGCCGCCTCGGCGTGCCAGTGAAATTCCTTCTCCGCACCGAACTCGACCGCATGGCCGGCAACGCGGCTCACCAGGGAGTGGTGGCGGTCACGTCCGCCAAGCAATACAGCGATCTCGATGACGTGGTCGGCGCCAAGCGGGGAAGGTATTCTTTCGTCATCGTCCTCGACGGCGTCGAAGATCCGCACAATCTGGGCGCGCTCCTGCGCACAGCAGACGCCGCCGGCGCCGATGGCGTGGTCATTCCAGAACGCCGCGCAGCAGCTGTTACTGGAACGGTCACGAAAGCCTCCGCGGGAGCCAGTGAACATTTGCCGATCGCGAAGGTGACCAACATCGCCCGCACGGTCGAAGAATTGAAAGGCCGCAATATCTGGACCGTTGGTCTTGACGAGCGCGGCAACCAGACCTATGACGCTCTCGACTACAACATGGACTGCGCGCTGGTTCTGGGAGCGGAGGGCAAGGGCCTGCATGACCTGGTCAAAAAGAAGTGCGATTTTTTGGTGTCGATTCCAATGCTGGGTAAAGTACCTTCACTGAACGTGTCGGTAGCCGGGGCGGTCGTGATGTATGAAATTGTGCGGCAGAGACGCGCGCAGAACTCTTCGCAAGACAAAGAGGCGTCCGCGGGTGCGCAATGAAGTGTCGTATCCTGCGACTGTGCTTCCTCAGTGTTCTTTGTACCTCTGTGGTGAATGCTTTTTCCCTCGACCGCGAAGCATTCACGTTCACCAGCTACGACCTGAATGTCCGCGTCGAGCCTGAGCAGCAGCGGCTCGGAGTTCGGGGCAAGATCACGCTGCGGAATGATTCACAAATTCCGCAGAAAGTTGCCGTTCTGCAAATCTCTTCTTCGCTGGACTGGCGCTCCATCAAGGCGGGCGGCAAGCAGCTGCAGTTCGTCTCGCAACCCTACACGTCCGATATCGATCATACCGGAGCGCTTTCCGAGGCCGTTGTAACCCTGCCGGAGGCAGTCCAGCCCAAGGGCACCATCGATCTGGAGATTGCCTACGAGGGCATCGTCGTGCTCGATGCAACGCGCCTAACGCGGATCGGCACGCCGGAATCTACAGCCCACAGCACGGACTGGGACCAGATCAGTCCCAAATTCACCGCCGTGCGCGGCGTGGGATATGTCACCTGGTATCCGATAGCGACTGAGGCGGCAGACATTTCCGAAGGTATGAACCTGTTCGACGTTCTAGGTCGGTGGAAGGCGCGTGAGGCCGACTCCCCCATGCATCTGCAAGTCGCGGTGTCGAGTAGTGACGATGCTAACCAGCCGGAGTTTCTGGTCAATGCGACCACGTGCCCGACGGCGCAAGAAGCTCAACAGCAGTTCGTCGCAGATTGCACCTACCGTTCGCTGGGATCGGTCGTGCCCACCCTCATAGTTGCTAACTATGAGGTCTTAGACCGGACGGCCATTGCCGTTCATTTCCTCCGCGGCCACGACGCCTCGGCGGCAAATTACGCTGACGCTGCGGGAAAAATGATCCCGTTCATCAGCGAGTGGTTCGGCACGCCACGAGGCAAAGCAGAAACGGCTGACCTGACCGATCCGAACGCTGCTCCATTTGAGAGTGGTCCCTTGTTGTTGACGCCCCTGACCAGCACCGATCCTAAACTGGCGGGACTTGTCGCCGCTCACCAGTTGACCCACGCGGCTTTCTCTTCGCCACGCCCGTGGATCAACGAAGGCCTCGCCCACTTCGCGCAGGCACTCTATCTGGAACATCAGAGTGGACGCCAGTCGGCGCTCGACTACATGGGATTGCACCGTTCCGCATTTAGCGTGGCTGAGGGCGAGAAAGGAAAGCAGGCAACCGCTCCCAGATCCGAAGATGAGGCGAACCGGTCGTTGATCAACACATACGACGAGGAATTTTACCGCAGCAAAGCAATGTGTGTTTGGTGGATGTTGCGCAACATGGTCGGCGATCAAGCGCTGAAGAAAGCTATCGCGTCATACCATCCAGAGCAGGACAAAGAGCCCTCCTACATGCCGCGACTGATCGCGGCGCAGACGCAGAAAGACTTGGAGTGGTTCTTCGACGATTGGGTTTATCGCGACCGCGGTTTGCCTGACTTCAAGGTGGCCTCGGCATTCACTCGCAAGACGTTACCCGAGGGTTATATGGTCACGATCACAATCGACAACCTGGGTGCAGCAGGAGGCGAGGTTCCGATCACCGTGAAGTTTGCTGGCGGAGAAGTAACCAAACGGCTGGTGGTGCGCGGCAAAAGCAATGGCGTGATTCGCGTGGAGGTTCCGAAGCCGCCGGAAGAAATCGTGGTCAACGACGGCAGCGTGCCCGAGAATAACGAGACCAACAACGTGTTTAAGATCGACCAAAGCGAAACAGCGAAATAAATAGAACCTTTCGACGCCTGCACTACTCGATAGAGAACACTGCATAGACGGTCGCGTCGCTTTTCACTTTTTGGGGAAACAATTTCAGCTTTGGCTGGTTGTTCGTTGTGGTTGTCGCAGCCTCGACATTCACGGTCATTCCTCCCCTCCACATTTTTGGCACGGGCGCGCGGTTACTGGCGTAGACTAACTCGCCCAGCTTCGTTCCGAGCCCCTTGGCCATTTGGTCAGCAATGGACCTGGCTTTGACCAGAGCGGCGCCACCCGCCTTCGCTTGCAGCGCCACCGGGTCGGCGACGTTCCATTCCACATCCTCGACTTCGTTTGCTCCCGCGTTCACGCATAGGTCGACAATCGTCTGAGCTCGAGTAGCTGGCACCGTGACATGCCAGGATTGCTGCGCCCGGAACCGGCGCTCCTTTTTCATGTCCTCAGTCCATTTCTCTTCGACTTCGGTGTTTCCAAGGCTTAACTTTTCGGTTTCGATGTTCGCCTCAGGAATCTTTGCGTCCAGCATCGCCTTTGCGATCAGGCCAGCGACGCGCACGTTCTCGTGAAACACAGCATCCTGGCTGGGAGCATAATTGTGATATCCAATCGTGAGAACGGCCACCTCGGCATCTGCGGTCACAGAGTCGTCCGCGGTGACGGCGATGGTCTTGTTTTGGCGATTTACCTGAATGTCCTGAGCTGACGCGGCCCATGCGCAGCAGAACAAAATGAGGACCAATATTTTCCGCTCCATGACTGCCTCCCGAACACTTTCTGCGTCCCAACGTCAGAATGTAGAATCAGCAACACGAGTTGTAAAGTCGGCAAGCGCTTGCAGCTTCGCAGCGGCCGCGCCGGAATCGATCGACTGCACCGCCACTGGAATTCCATCGGCCAGGTGATCGACGCGTCCCGCCGCTACCAGAGCGGCCGCGGAGTTCAGCAAAACCACATCGCGGCGCGGAGATTTCTTTCCACTCAGAACCTCGCGAACGATGGCTGCGTTCTCGGCCGCATCCCCGCCAGAGATGTCGGCGAGAGTGGCCCGCTTCATGCCGAACTCTTCCGGGTCGACTTCGTAAGTCCTCACGGATCCGTCACGAGCTTCCGCCACGCGCGTCGGCCCCGTAATGGTGATCTCGTCGAGTCCGTCCAGTCCATGCACGACGAGCGCGCGATGCAAGCCTAGCATGCTGAGCGCTTCGGCAAGTTTTTCGACCATATCGAGCGCGTACACGCCCACGACTTGTCCCGAAGCGCGCGCCGGATTTGTAAGCGGGCCCAGCAGGTTGAACATGGTGCGCAGGCGCAGCTCCCGGCGCACCTTCTGCACCTGCTTCATGGACGAATGCAGATCGGGCGCGTACAAGAAACAGATTCCGACTTCGCGCAGACACTGTGCGGCGCGTTCTGGGGAAAGCTGAATGTTCACGCCCAGCGCTTCCATCACGTCTGCCGAGCCGCACTTCGAGCTGATGCTGCGGTTGCCGTGCTTGGCCACGCGCACACCCGCTCCCGCAGTTACGAAAGCCGTCGCGGTTGAAATATTAAAGGTACCGCAGGCGTCGCCACCCGTGCCGCTGGTGTCAACGAGACTCGTATGAACGTCAGACGGCTCGTCCAGCGCGTCACGGCCCGTTCCGCTCAAGTCGAGCGCGCCGGATTTGGCAGCGTCCGCCCCGGCAAGCGAGATGGGCAAAGGCGTCGCCGCGGCGCGGATCGCTTCTGCGAAGCCGACGATCTCTTCGACCGTTTCGCCCTTCATGCGCAACGCCATAAGCAGTGCCGCGACTTGCGCGTCGGTACAGTTTCCCGTCAGCACCTCCGTCATCACTTCCCGCGCTTCCGCGCGCGCCAGGGATTGGCCGTGGTTTGCGACACGATGGAGGGCGTCAAGGATCATCTCACTCGGAATTGTAAGGTATAACTGCTCTTGGCAAGCGGAATGACCAGACAGCTAGGAGCGAACCGCGGGCCCGTTGAGTCGGGGCAGGAAGTAGTCGCGCCAATCCTCCGGCAACGCAGGGGTGGCAATTGCCTTCCGCAGCAGATCGCGATTGTATTTCTCCCGAAAGAAAAGCCGGTTCATTTCCGCGATGGTGACGCCTTCGCTTTCCTGTGAAATCAGTTCGAACGAGTCTCCCACTCCCACCTCTCCCTCCTGCTCCACCGAAAAATAAAATCCACTGCGTCCGCTGCGCAGGAAGCGCTCGATCATGTCGTCCCGTTGAAACTTGGCCGCCAGCTTGTAACAGGGCATACGCGGCTGGCGAACCATCACGACTCCGGACCCAATACGAAAGCGGTCGCCTACATGGAGTTCGTCCTCTCCAAGACCCCCCGTCGTAAAGTTCTCGCCGAACATGCCCGGCGGCAAATCAATCTCGGGCAACTCCCGCCGCCAGTATTCATAATGCTCGGAGGGGTAAGCGTACACCGCCTTATAAGGACCTCCGTGAACGCTGAGGTCCGCTTGCTGGTCACCATCAAGGTTCAGCGTGCGCAGCGCTACAGGCCCTGAGATCGGCTTCTTAAAGATCCCGGTGTTGATGGTTGTGCCTTTGTAGATCGCCAGGCGAGGCCGCGCGACATTCAGAGAAATCACTTTCACGATTCGTCCTTCACCGCATTCGGGGCCAGATCTTGCCCATACTGGTCCCGCTCTCCGTTTAAACTTAGATGTGCCGCCCGATGAAAGGACGCGGGAGGGCGGTTTGCTCTAATCCATTCTCCTTCTATAAACTTAAAGGTTTGCTGCCCTCAGTCGATAGCCGCAAGCAGGGTTCCTTCCGATTCTTAGCTAACGAGCGAAGAGCGACATTATGAAAATCCATGAGTATCAGGGAAAAGGAATTCTTAAGAAGTATGGTGTGACCGTGCCCAGCGGCGCGATGGCGACCTCGCGCGAGGAAGCCGAAGCCGGGGCCAGGCTGCTTCTCAACTCCGGCGCGACCGGAGTGGTGGTCAAGGCTCAGATTCATGCGGGCGGCCGCGGCAAAGGCGGTGGCGTAAAGATTGCCAAGTCCGTCAGTGAAGCGGGAGATCTCGCCGAAAAGATGCTGGGCATGAAATTGGTTACACATCAGACGGGACCCGAAGGCCGCACCGTGCGGCGGCTGCTGATCGAAGAAACCTTGCCCATTGAAAAAGAGTTGTATCTGGGAATTCTGGTCGATCGCGCGGAAGGCAAGCCGGTGTTCATGGCCTCGGCTGCGGGCGGAATGGAAATCGAGCAGGTGGCCGCGGAAAATCCCGACGCCATCCTGAAGCAGCACATCGATCCCGGCATGGGCCTGGAAGCTTTTCAGGCGAGGAAGATGGCTTTCAAGCTTGGACTTAGTGCCAAGCAGATCAATCCCGCCGTGCAATTTCTGTCCAACCTCTACAAGGCGTTTCTCGATACGGATGCTTCGTTGCTCGAAATTAATCCCTTCATCACCACCACCGATGGACGGCTGTTTGCTCTCGACGCCAAGCTGACCTTCGACGACAACGCCCTTTTCCGCCATCCCGATATTCGCGAGCTGCGCGACATCACGGAGGAAGATCCGCTCGAGGTCGAAGCCTCGAAGTACAACCTGAACTACATCAAGCTCGATGGCAGTGTCGGCTGCATGGTGAACGGTGCCGGGCTTGCCATGGCCACGATGGATATCATTAAGTACGCCGGCGGCATGCCCGCAAACTTTCTGGACGTGGGCGGCGGCGCCAATGCCGAGCAGGTGGCCCACGCGTTCGAAATCCTGCTCAGCGACAAGAGCGTGAAAGCGGTGTTGATCAACATTTTCGGCGGCATTCTTCGTGTGGATACGCTGGCCACCGGCGTGGTAGAGGCTGCCAGGAAGACCAACATCAAGCTTCCCGTGGTCCTGCGCCTCGAAGGCACGAACGTGGATGAAGGCAAGAAGATCCTGATGGAATCTGGATTCAATTTCGTCGTGACTGACACCATGAAAGATGCTGCCGACAGAGTTGTGGCGGCGGCCCGGAGTTAGAGCGCAAGGACATAGCGGCAGACTCGGCGAGGAATCATACTTATGGCAATCCTGGTTAATAAGAAAACGCGTTTGATCGTGCAGGGCCTGACCGGACGCGAAGGCACCTTCCACGCCAAAGCCTGCGCGGCTTATGGAACGCAGGTGGTGGGCGGAGTAACGCCGGGCAAGGGCGGCACTACCCACGAAGGCTGGCCCATTTTCAACACCATGCAGGAAGCCGTCGACAAGACTGGCGCCGACACCACCATAATTTTCGTGCCGCCGCCGTTCGCGGCCGACGCCGTCATGGAAGCAGCCGACGCCGAACTCGACCTGATCGTCTGCATCACCGAGGGCATTCCCACTCTCGACATGGTCAAGGCCTGGGAATTCCTGCAGAACCGGCGCTCGCGGTTGATCGGACCGAACTGCCCTGGCATTATTTCGCCCGGCAAGTGCAAGATCGGAATTATGCCCGGGTCGATTCACAAAGAGGGATCGATCGGAATCGTGTCGCGCTCCGGCACGCTGACTTATGAGGCGGTACATCAGCTGACGCAACGCGGCATTGGACAGTCCACGGCCATCGGTATTGGCGGCGATCCGATTATCGGAACCAACTTCCTGGATGCGCTCGACCTGTTCAATCGCGATCCTGAGACCGAGGCCGTGATCATGATTGGTGAAATCGGCGGCGACGCCGAGGAAACCGCGGCGGAGTTTGTGAAGACGAAAATGAAGAAGCCGGTGGTCGGCTTCATCGCCGGGCAGACCGCGCCTCCCGGACGCCGCATGGGCCATGCCGGAGCGATCATTTCCGGTGGTAAGGGAACGGCCTCGGAGAAGATCAAGGCCATGGAGGCGGCCGGCATCCGAGTAGCAAAATCTCCGGCGGACATCGGCGAGACACTCGTGGCAGCGCTGGGAGTGAAAGTCTAGTACCAAATACCGAGCACAGACAAAATCATTAATAACTTGAGGACGAGCGACTAAGACCAACTATGAAAACTCTGCAACGCACTCTTACCATCGTGAAACCAGATGCAGTCGCCAAGAATGCGGTCGGCGACATTATTGAACAATTCGAAAAGAATGGCTTTCGCATCCTTGCCATGAAAATGCTGGAAATTTCCCAGCATCAGGCGGAGCAGTTTTACGCCGTGCATGCGAGCCGGCCGTTCTATAACTCACTCACCAGGTTCATGTCGAGCGGGCCCATCGTTACCCTGGCTCTGGAAAAGGAAAACGCCATTGCCGACCTGCGCAAGCTGATGGGCGCCACCAATCCGGCGAACGCCGAGGAAGGCACCATTCGCAAGAAGTGGGCGTCGAGCATTGAGCACAACGCTATTCACGGCTCCGATGCCGAAGATACGGCACGTTTCGAATTGAGTTTCTTCTTCGCGGGCTACGAACTGGCAAAATAACACCAGTTCTCGGTTCTCAGTTCTCAGCAAAAACCCACGGGAACTGAATGCCTTAACTGAGAACTGAGAACTGTCTCTATGCCAATTGTCCAAATCACGATGCTGCAGGGACGCACCGCCGAGCAGAAGCGCAAGATCGCGAAACGTGTCACCGATGCGCTGGTCGAGGAAGCCGGAGCGCGGCGCGAAGGCATCACCATCGCTTTCCATGAAGTGTCGAAGGAAAGCTACGCCTCCGGCGGCGAGTTGATGATTGATAAGAAGTGACGGAACTCGCGCGGGCAGGAGTGCCCGCGCCGCACAGCCTACCCTAGCGCTTCGTACAGGTGGCCTTCCACCCGATCCGCTACCTTGGGCAACTCCTTACGGGCATGCTGCAAAAAGTGCGGCGACGTGCGGTGAGCCTCGAGAGCAGCGTCGTCCTGGTACTGCTCGTAGATGAAGAAGCGCCGCGGCTCAGTCTTGTGCCGATGTACCTGATACATAAGGCAGCCGGGCTCCTTGCGGGATTCTTCGGTCAGCTTCGCAAAAATTGGGGGAACATCGGCATCGTGCCCCGCTTTCGCCATCCACGTCACTGCCAAAACCACCATCGTGCGCTCCTTACCTGGTCTTCGTGCCAGTCAAATGGGAAGTCAATTCTAGACTTTCCGCGATGAGGCTGTCTTCATTTCCGTTGCAAATTCATCCATGAAAATTATTTGGTCCCGGTCCGGCCCGGTCGAGACCATGCCGATCTTCGCCCCAGCCTCTTTCTCCAGGAACGCCAGGTATTCACGGGCCGGCTTGGGCAACTGCTCAAACTTCGTAATGCCCTGTGTCGAGGTCCGCCAACCGGGCATCCGGTGATAAATGCATTCCAGCTTATCGTAGCCGCTGGCCTGAGCAGGGATTTCCATGGTCTTCTTTCCATCGACGATGTAGCCGACGCAGACCGGAATCTCCGCCAGTTCATCGAGCACATCCAGCTTGGTCACCACCAGCCAGGAGATGCCGTTTATCATGCCAGCGTAGCGCAACAGAGGCAAGTCGAGCCATCCGGTGCGCCGCGGACGTCCTGTAACCGCGCCGAATTCGTTGCCGCGTTGGCGCAATTGCTGGCCGGCTTCGCCCTTCTCTTCGCTGGGGAACGGACCTTCCCCCACCCGCGTGCAATACGCCTTCGTGAGTCCGATCACCGAGTCGATGGCATTCGGGGCCACGCCCGTGCCGGTCGCGGCGCCTCCCGAAGTCGCACTGGAAGAAGTTACAAACGGATAAGTTCCGTGGTCGATGTCGAGCATCGTGCCCTGCGCCCCTTCAAACAGGATGGCCTCACCGCCAGCCAGCGCCTGATTCAGCAGGACTGCCGTGTCACACACAAACGGCGCAATCTTCTCGGCGGCCGCGGCGTATTCCGAATACATTTTGTCGGCATCGAGCGGCTCGGAATTAAACAGGGCATGCGCAATCATGTTCTTCTCGCGGACCGCGTTTTCGATGTGTTTCTTCAGAAGCTGCAGATCGAGCAGATCCGCTACACGAAGCCCGCGGCGTCCCATCTTGTCCTCGTAGGCCGGACCGATTCCGCGCGAGGTGGTGCCAATCTTCACGCGTCCGGGGGCATTCTCCGCCGCCAACTCGATCATGCGATGGTAGGGCAGAATCACCTGAGCGCGGTTTGAGACAAAGAGATTTCCGTCGACCCTCACGCCCGCCTCGCGCAGCGCGCCCACTTCCTTCAAAAAGGCCATGGGATCCAGAACCACGCCGTTGCCGATCACGCTGCGGCAGGCCGCCCGCAACACTCCGCAGGGAACCAGTTGCAGCACGAACTTCTTGCTGTTGATGATGACGGTGTGGCCGGCATTATGGCCCCCCGCGTAGCGCGCAACGACGGAGAAGTTCTCCGATAAGACGTCGACAATCTTTCCCTTGCCCTCGTCGCCCCACTGGGCGCCGACAATTACCGCGGTCTTGCCTCGTTTCAATGCCAACTCCATCACAGGGATTCGCGGACGCACAGCTGCGCTGCGCGTACGTACGAGCACCGGGGGTCGCACACGTCTTGCCGCGGCAAAACTTTAAAAGCTAACTGGGATGGAAGCGGAGAAGATGTGTACGGATTATCTTATCGCGCCCATACGGCGAATGGCAACGCACAGCTGCCGCCGGTACTGGCAGTGGGTCAGTTTGAGATCCATCCCGCCATGACAAGCATTTCGAGCGCAACATCGGTCAACGAGCGATTTTCGTTGGTGACAGCAAAGTCCTCTAATCGCGCGCGGTCAAGGATGACATTCAATTTCGCAACCCGGGCAACATATTCCCGCTGCGATATCCCTAAATCACGCATCTGTACGCGCCTATTCATCGCTTCTATGCTCGCGGTGAGACGGCAGACGACCGTGTTGACGGCCGGAATAATGTCGCGACAGAGCTTTAGTTGAGTACTGTCTTCGATTGCGCGCGCCACTAAGAATCGCTGCACTCCCAAGGCGGCGTAGTTCCTGCAGATTGACCGAAGGTTGTCGTACATCACGCCGTCGCTGCGGGCTGCGGACGGTAGATGAGCGAGACCGAACGCATCCAGGTCGATGGCCGCATGCACAATCTGGCGTTGGGCAAGAATATCCGACGCTTCGCCCAGGACAGCTGTTTTGCCGGCTCCCATCGTGCCCGTAATGATCAGCAACGATTCCGTAAGCCCCCCATCGCTCTTCGCTCTTTTCATGCTTTCGCGGACTGCGCGAAGTAGAAACAGTCAACCGAGCCACCGCGCTGCGGGCCGTCATGTTTTGATGGAAGAAACTTTCAAAGGGTACACTAGGGAGCATTATGAGCGCCAAGGCCGGCTATTCAACCCCGATGCTGCATGTGGCCGAGATCGAGCGATCAATCCGCTTTTACGAACTGCTGGGGTTCACCACCATCGACACCGATCGATGCAAACCCATAGGATGGGCACGCCTGCATTGCGACGACGGCTCCGCGGTGATGTTCCTGAGAGCGGAGCATCCCATTGATTCGTCAGCTCAGGCATTCATGTTCTACATGTATACGCCCGATTTGGCCGGCCTGCGCGCACATCTGCTGGCCAACGGAGTGAAAGTGCCACCAGTAAACTATCCCGAATATATGCCCAGCGGCAAAATCAACATCGCCGACCCCGACGGTTACAAAATCGAGATTGGACATTGGGGAAAATCGGAGCAGGAAGCGTGGGAAAAACGAATCGGCGTAAAGCCAAAGGAATCCTCATGAAAAAGGTTTTTCATTTCGATGCTCCGCGCGAGAAGTATCATTGCGACGCCGCCATTCTCTGGTGTTTCGACAACCGGTTTGACCTGGGCTTTCGCAAGTTCCTGAAGCGCATCGGCGTGATGAATTCCGACCCTATCAAAGTTGCTGGCGGAGCGAAGTGTCTGGCGTCGCCGGAGCACGAGAGCGACCGTGAATTCGTCCTCGACCAGATTCGCAAGTCCATGCGCCTGCACGGCACCCGGCGGGCGATCCTGATGGTGCACTCCGATTGCGGCGCCTATGGGGGCCTGGCCGGCGGCTTCGGTGGCGATGCGCAAGCCGAAGCCGCGCACCACCAGCGCGAACTGTCCCTTGCTGCCGCCAATCTGGTACAGGCAATTCCAGGAATCGAAGTGAGCGGTTACTTTGTCGATTTTGAGGGCATCTGGGATGCCGAGATGACAAGCTCACAGCTCCTGGAACAGCGGCCCGTAGCCTGATGCCTTCGTCGAATTCTGCTTCATAATTCCATGCCCAAGTTCGAGAAACACATTTTCGTATGCGGCAACCAACGCCCTCCGGGAAGCCCGCGGGGATGCTGCGATCCCAGCGGCCAGGCGAAACTACAGAAATTATTCAAGCAGAAACTAGCGGAGCACGGCCTCAAGGGCAAAGTGCGGGCCAACCAGTCAGGCTGTCTCGATCAATGCGAGCACGGTCCCAATCTCGTGATCTATCCCGACGCGGTCTGGTATGGCCACGTCACCGAAGCCGACGTCGATGAAATCATCGAGTCCCACATCATCGGCGGCAAGCCAGTCGAGCGCCTGATGCTCGCCGACAGCTGCCTGAATACGACAACCTGTGAGCACAGGAAGAACAGTGCTCAGTGATCAGTAGCAGTGGCCAGAGAAATCAAGAACGTAGTGCTGCTGAAAAGGATGGTGCCGCAGTAGGTTGGCTGGCCACCGACCACTGGCCACGGTTTTCAGTGGTAGGCGCGGCAGGAATCGAACCTGCAACCACCGGATTAGAAATCCGGTGCTCTATCCATTTGAGCTACGCGCCCGTAAGAACTTACAGACATTCAAGAGTTCCGGTGGCTGTTTTGGTGGCCGTTAGCCTTTCAAAAGCGGCGCCCTTTGAACTTATCATAAGACTTGCCCTTCGGTTCACACGTCTTGCCCCGATCTGATCTTCTCTTGACTGAACACCGCCAACCTCTCCACCGCCGCCAATTGGTGTGCCGGGGCAAGGTGCGCGTATCGGACGGTCATACTAATCGTCTTGTGCCCCATCAATTCCTGAATCGTGCGGAGGTCCACTCCGGCCAGTACCATGCGAGATGCAAATGAATGACGCAAGCAGTGCCAGGTGAAGTTCCGTATACCCGCCTCCTTTACCGCCTTCTCAAACCAGTGTCGGCTGCCCTTTAAGGCTCCCCGCCCGCGAGAACTGATAAATACGAAGTTGTTCTTTGTCATGTTGGGTAACAGACCCTTCAATGCCTCCACCGCAACGGCATTCAATGGAATATGTCGCACTTCCCCATGTTTCGACCGCGGGATGGTTAGGACTCGCCGTTCGAGGTTCACATGCTCCCACTGGAGACCGTACTGTTCGCCGCGGCGCATCCCTGTATTCAAAGCAACTTCCAACTCGGGCATGTGGTGTAGGTACTTCGCCAGGCAACAGGTGACCGAAAAACCTGGCTGCAATAGGCGTGGCAAGGGAATCGAAGAGGAGGTTCATGACACGACACAGAATGCTGGCAAAATCTTCGTTGGTTAGTGCTCGCGTTAAAGCCAGTGAGATTCCTCAAATTCATGGCTGGAATTTGAACCTCCGACCCCCTGGTCCCGAACCAGATTCCACCGTCTGTTGAACTCTATTGACTTCTGTAGGCCGCAAGTGATTGCAGTTGAACGAGTTGTGGCCTCATTCTGGCACCTCGTTTGATCTTTGTTGGTCTTCGATGCTCCTTACCGCCGCAAAATCGTCTACAGTGGCGGATTCCTAGGCAGAACTGGTCAGCAACCGGACGTAGCCGTGGCCGTCGTAGCCGTAGAAGGTTGGCGTCCACGTGCTGCCGGAGAGCTGGTTCTCGCTGATGCGCTGCCGGCCGTAGGTGTACATTTTCTTCACCGAGCCACTAACCAGTTCGTCCAAGAGCTGGGAGTAGTCCGTCGGATTCAGTGTGTCGACCAAGTATTTTGTGGTCACGCGAGCAGCTGTCTCGCCGACGCGGTTGCCGTCGCCGTCGTAAAATCAGACGCAAAGGAACGGCCCGAAGTCTGGAAGCTTGCCGCTGCGGATTTCCGTGATCCATTCATCCAAGCGACGACTGCCCGTTTTCCAAAACTGGCGGCATTGCTCAAGATACTGCACGACGATGTCACGCTCGCCACACTTCAAAAGTTCATCGACGAGAGTGAGGTTCGGGCCAAGTGTTTGTAGTTCCTCGGAACCCTGCGTGGTTGCTGAGGCCAAGAGGTACTCCTTCGCTCCTTGGATGTCGCCGCGACGCAAAGCCACGACGCCAGCCACCATGTTTGCGTCGTGGATCGCCGCGGCGCTGGTACCGAAAGGGTCGACTCTTCGCGGCAGAACTAGTTTCAAAGCCTCGGACGCATAACGCTCTGCCGTGCTAGCATCGCCAAGCCAAAGCGCGAGTTTCGCCATGCGGGGCAAAAGGGGAAGCCGACCGCTCCCTCCGCTCCTGGCAGCCTCCATCTCCAAATTTCGGAGTTCTTCCGCTGGGGGGGAGATATGTCTGAGAATACCTGTCGGCTGCAACGCAGCCACCGCCCTTGCCGGATCGCCGCCCGTCAGTGCTGCCTTGAATTCCTTGACCGATGCCTGAACCACCTCTGTGTACGCCGGATCCGGGGCAAAGTTGTGAACTGAAGGATCCGAAATAGAAAAAGGCAAACTCACTTCGGATCTCTCGTTCTCAGCGGGGCAATAGCTCGGGAAATATTCTGGAAAGAACCTCCTGAGGCTCCTTACGACTTTGTGCGCGGACAACACCGCCATGAACCCAAGGCCAGTCCGTACGCCTTCCTCGAACTGATCCGCGGAAGCTGAAATCGCGGCAAGTGTTCGCTCATCAGGAGAGTCGGCCTCGTTTGGGTTTTCCATTCCACCTCCCGTCAACCAGATTATAAGACTGTTGATGGCAGCTTCTGCCGGTCAATTCAGTTGAACTTAGCATTTGCACTTGCCAAGCACAACGCATATACGAAGGCAAGGTCATCGAACGACCAATCTGGATGCAGGAGGGACTGAATTTCGACTCTTGCGGTGCAAAGAGCGATTATTTCCGACTGGGAAAGATATCTCCAGATAACCGGCCGAAATTGAACCCAATTCCTGAAGTTAAGAAAAGACCCCTCTTCAAACGAATCTGTACCCTTAGGATCGATGCGGTTAACTGGATTGTTTTGGGCGTAAACATATTTGTGCAGTGAGGACGGATCGAAAATGTTCCCAACTTGCGACGTACGCAGTGCGCAGCAGGTCTCTTTGTCTGGGTCCATCGTCTCGAAGCGACCAGTGAGCATGTTGTAGTAACGGGCACGCAGATGGTACAGGTTGATATTGCTGTCAAAGCGTTCGCCGCTGTATAGGTAGGTATTGGCGATCGTTCCGGCGCTGGCGATGGACATGCCGAAGGCGTCAAACTGGTAGGTGTTGCCCACCGTGCCGGCAGTGTTGGTCGTGAAGCGGACGTTGCCGTGCCCGTCGTACCCGTAGAAGGTCGGCGTCCAAGTGCTGCCGGAGAGCTGAGCTGGTTCTCGCTGATGCGTTGCAGGCCGTAGGTGTACATTTTCGTCACCGAGCCGCTGACCAGCTCATCGAGCACCTGCGAGTAGCCCGTCGGATTCAGGTTGTCGACCAGATACTTCGTGGTAACACCGGCCGCCGTTTCACTGACTCGATTGCCATCGCCGTCGTAGACCATGCTCACCGCTCCGGCGGCCCCCGCCGTCGCCTGTATTCTGCCCTTAACCGATCCCTCCCTGCCATGACCTCCGCTGGAGACTTTCGGGCAGCTACACCTGGCTCCTTTTCGAGAGAGAGGGAATAGGCCCTCAACCACTGCATTTGTAGCCTATATGAGATCGCTCTCAAAACTCCTGCGCCGCCAAAGTCCGGCGCTTCTCCAGCTTCAATGAGGCTAATCCATTTGTCGATTTTTACTCGGAGAAACTGCCACACATCCTTGCACTCCAAAAGGTGCCTCAGCACCTCAACTCTGTATCCGCTCTGCAAAAGCTTCTCCGCAAGGGCGAGATTAGGAACTCGGATGCCACACGAAAGCGAAGTATGTTCGTCTCTCTGGCAGGCACGGATTGACTCATTCAAATATTCGATGGCTTCATGATGCTTCCGCGCGTTCAAAGCAATCAGGCCCCCGACCACACAAAGGTTGTATAACTCCCATGAGCCCGGATCAAATGTGTGAGCTTCTGCAGCATATTTGATCGCTCTTTCGTAATCTTCCAGTTCGACAGCAAAAAGCGACAGTTCGACCAGCGGAATCGTACGAGCGCGTCCAGCCACACGTTCTGCGATGAGTTCCATTCTCGACAAGTGCTCTTTCGGAACTGGGCAAAGAGCAAACACCCGCATATCCTGGAGCGCATTCGACATTCCGCTTCTATCGTCCGCCGTGGTAGCCGCAACGAACTCTTGTACGGCTTTCCGGACCACGTCGAGTCTTGGCAAGCCAGGCGCCAATAATGAATTCTCCTTGAGTGTGCCATCCTTGGCCTCTTCGGTCCCACGTCCCTTGCACTTTCCAAAGCACAAACGGATCACAAATGCGGACCACATTGCATAAAACATGCACAGCATGGACGTCACGCGATCGCCTCTCGCACTCAGGCGCTCACTCAATTCGACGACTTTTTCAAACTCCGCCACTGCCGCAGTCAGTTCGTTCATAAAATCGGCGGCGGACCGTTTAAAGCCAAGCAGTGCGCGTTTGCCAACAATGTCAACTCTTCTTCGCTCAGTCCCAAAACTATTCCCTCAGCCTCCCATTCCGCAAGTGTTTCTTCTATGCAAATTTCCTGTTGTACGATCCATGCCGTCCCGCGCAATTCCGCGATAGCCTCTTTTGGTTCTCCTAGCTCTATGGCGTATTCGACGATGCTATCCTTTCCACTCGGATCGATCCGGTTAACTGGGTTGTTTCGCGCGTATACGTATTTGTACAGACTACCTGGGTCGAAAATGTCGCCCGGCTGCGAATGTCGCGCACAGCAGGACTTGTTTACCCCCGGGTCCATGGTCTCGAACCGACCGGTGAGCATGTTGTAGTAGCGGGCGCGCAGGTGGTAGAGATTCAGATTACTGTCGAAGCGCTCGCCGCTGTACAGGTACGTATTCGTAATCGTCCCCGAGCTGGCGATCGACATGCCGAAGGCGTCGAACTGGTAGGTGTTGCCCACCGTCCCCGTCGTGTTGGTCGTGAAGCGGACGTTGCCGTGGCCGTCGTAGCCGTAGAAGGTCGGCGTCCACGTGCTGCCGGAAAGCTGGTTCTCGCTGATGCGTTGCAGGCCGTAGGTGTACATTTTCTTCACCGAGCCGCTGACCAGTTCGTCGAGCACCTGGGAGTAGCCCGTGGGATTCAGCGTATCGACCAGGTATTTCGTCGTCACCCCTGCGGCCGTCTCGCTCACCCGGTTACCGTCGCCGTCGTAGACCATGCCCACCGCTCCGTGCGTGAGCATGCGGTTCTCGAAGTCGTAGGTGTTCGTGACACCACCCGAAGCTGTGGTGTTGCCGTCGTTGTCGTAGGTGTCGGTGCTCAGTCGGTCGTTGGCGTCATAGGAATACGAGGCGCTGCCCGGCAGCGACGGGATGGTTGAATTCAGCGTCTTGCGGTTGCCGACGGCGTCGTAGGTGTAGGTCTCCGCACCGTTATTGTGTCCCGGATCGGCGGTAATCGTCTCGGATTGCAGATGGTAATCGTTGTCCATGCCGTAGCTTATGCCGCGTCCGCTCAACTCGGAAACCGTCTGGGTGGTCGCCGGGAAGGGACTGTATGTGAAGCTCGACAACCCGGTGCTTCCCTTTGTCGATCCGATGGTTTTCAGCCGGTTCAGGGTGTCATACGTGTAGGCCGTCTGCACCGCGTTGGTCGAGTACGTGTAGTTCTGCACCGTTCCCACCGGGAAGTAGGTGTAGGTTGTGGTCGCGGATGATACGCCCTGCGCCAGGAGCCGGTTATCAACCACCGTTCCGACTCGATTCAGCGCGTCGGGGGTGTACGTAACGGACGCCCCGTTTGTATTCGACGACAGAATGGTCAACAGGTTGCCATGCGCGTCATGGGTGTAGTTCAAAGTGCCTTCGGGTGTGGCCTTGATTTTGAGGCGGTCCCGATTGTCGTATGTGTAGTTGGTCGTGCCGGTCGCGTCCACTAACGTCTGCCGTGTGCCTGTCGGAAAGTACGTGAAGCTGATGGTGGGCTCACTGAAAGAGGGATCGGGCGTCTTCGTAAGCAACCGGTTCAATTTGTCGTAGGCATAGTTCGTAGTCTTGCTGTTGAAGTCTGTTTTGGCGCTGATGTTCCCCATAGCGTCGTAGGCAAAAGTCTCGACCATTCCCAGCGGAAGGGCCCGCAAGACTCTGTGGTTCAGGTTGTCATACTGGAAAGAGGTGACGTGACTGTCTGCATCGGTAATGCTCAGTAAATTTCCAGCGGGATCGTAGGCATATTTTGTCACCCCGGCAGGCGTGAGAGCATCCGTAACGCTCAAGAGCCGGTTGACCACGTCATACTTCCTCGTCGTCTTGTTAAGCGCCTGATCCGTGAATGTCAACTGGTTTCCCACTCCGTCGTAGGTGTACTGGTCCTTGGTTGCGGGTGTATCTGGATACGTCACGGTTTGTAGCCGGCTGCGAAGGTCATACCCGTAGGTGGTAGCGGGATTGTTGTTGGCGTCGATCATGCTGGTACGCCGGTTGTCTGCGTCGTAGAAGTATTGAGTGAGGCCGCCCGGCGCGGCATCCTGAATGCTCTTCAAGCGGTTGGCCGCGTCGTAGTTGTACGTGGTCTGGTTGTTATCTTCGTCGGTGATCGTTTTAGTATTGCCGTCGGCATCGTAGGTGTATTGCACGGTGCCGGCATCTGGAGTCCCGAGAGCATACGTAACGCTCTTCAAGTGCCCGTCCAGATAGTACACGTACTGGTTAACGCGGCCCAACTGATCGGTTTCCGACAGCTTGTTGTTCCGAAAATCGTACGACGTGTACTGCTTCGTAGTTTGGTCTGGATAAGTAACTTTGACGAGCCGGTTCAGCGCATCGTAAACATAGGATGTTGTCCGCCCCAAGGGGTCAACGTCAGACGTCTTGTTGCCGTTCAGATCGTAGGTGGATCTCCGGACATGTCCGACCGCATCCGTGAGGTCGGTCAAATTCCCCAGTGCGTCGTAGCCATAGACTGTCTGGTTCTGCCGAGGACCGGTTTGGCTCAGCACACGGTCCATATTGTCATACGTGAACGTCGTGACCTCATTCAAAGGATCAACTACCTTCAAAACGTTTCCACGGGAGTCGTAGGTGAATTGTGAGGCGTTCCCGTTCGCATCGGTTTGCGTGAGGATGTTGCCCATCGAATCAAACGTTCGCGTATACAAGGGCCCGAAAGTATGCGACAACGAATCCGACGAGGTGTTCGGGTTGAAGAAAGCGTCGTAACCAATGGTAGTTGTGTTTTGTAGCACAGCATCGGTCGTCGAGGCCAGCCCGCCGTACTGGTTGTAGGTCCACGTCGTTACATGGTTCAGAGGATCGGTCAACGATGTCACAAATCCATTGGCATCGTGAGCGTAGGTGGTTGGAGGGTTCCTCAAGGGATCGACTTTGGTGTGCAGAGTTTCGTTTGGATAGTACATAAACGTGGTCGTATTGTTGAGGGCATCGACGATGGTCACCGGATTGCCAAAGCTGTCGTCCGTTTCGTTGACTATGCCGCCGTCGGGATACGTAGTAGTGGTTGTGTTTGTCGCAACGTTGTAGGCGTATTGCGTGACATACTGAGTCTGGGTTCCATTCGGCCCTGCGACCATCGGTCCGGTCACGTTCTGCAGGCGGCCGATGCAACTCACGCAGTTTTGAGTATTGGCCGAGTAGTACGTGTACGTGGTTGTGTTGCTGTTAGGATCGGACTGCATGTTCAACGAGTGGTCGCTGAAGTACGTGTAATTCGCCTGGATAGTGATTGTTCCAGGGAAGGTGACCGAGCACAGGTTCCCGGTTCCGCACGGGGAATCATAGCTGTACAGATAATTGTTTTGATTGGGGTCGGTGATCTTCGTAATCCTGTTCTGCGCGTCTCTGTAAAAGGTCACATTCACACCGGCAGAACTGGTGATCCCGCCCGACGAAAAGGTCAGAGTGTTCCCGTTCAGATCCTTGATGGTCTGCAACTCGAAAATTGGCGGGGTGGTCGTACAGTTGGCGCCGGTGCATGCCATCGTATAGGCGCGCCCTGCCGGATCGGTGTAGGTGTAGAGTGTTGGCCGATATGTACCCCCTAGAAAGCAGACCACTCCAGATTGGTCCTGAACCAAAACACCCCCGGCGTAGATCAACATGTTGCATCCGTTCGAGGTAAGTGTGCCGTGGACACCAGGCTGCGGAGTGTAGTCGGGCAAGACCAGCCATGGGAATAGACCCTGCCCTGCGGATTGCGGCGTAAAGTAGAAGGTTTCCGGATTTCCGTTGAAGGTGAACGTAACATTCAGAAGGAGATCGACCTGAAGATTGACGTCAGACCCAAACGACCAGCCGTTCCCGAACGCTGCGACATTTCCCCGGTTCAGGGTGTCGTAGTTCCGTGAAACGCTGATCGGTATCCCGGCGAGAGGAACCTTGAAGTCTGTCACCGTGACGACCTCCCGCCCCGGTTTGTATGAGCCCGTTACGCTAACGACGATTTCATTGAGTTGCGAAGCTCCAGTTGACGAAGTTGCTTGCAGCTGAATCGTGTACTCTCCATTCGCAAGCAGTGTTGCATCAAAGGTGCCGAGTGTCAGAGGACCCGTACCTGTCGTATTTGAATTCAGCACCGTTACTTGAGACGTATTGGAGCTTGGGAAAAATTTTAGCGTTCCCGAAGTCAACGTCACGCCGGAAGCCAGGGTGATCGGCACTTGATTTTGCACAACCGCTCCGATTAACGGAGAGCTGATCCACCCCTGAGGCGTGAATATGTACGTCGTGTTTAGAGTGCCGGTCCAGGTGACGGGGACCACGTTCGAGACACCGACCGAACTGTCGACGTTGGAGAAGGCTTGGACCTGATCCACTCCCGCCTGGGTTCCTACATAGCTCAACGTAGCTTGGCCGCTGGCATTGGTAGTCCCGCTTAAGTACACCTGATTTGCGCCGTAGATGTTGGACAAAATGGAGAGGTTTGGAATTGGCGCACCAGATCCGTCGACGGCCAGAACAGTGAAGATCTGCGTATTGTTAACCTGAATTGGCGGCGGATTGGTAGGTGTCAAGGCAAGCGATCCGGCTGAAGGCGTCGGCACTCCACTACCACTTGATCCCGTGCCCATAACCATTGTCATCGGAACAATTGGGCTGCCGTTGCAGACGGTGTAATCCAGTTCGAAGGGATACGTACCCGCAGAAGGAAAATACACAGTGACGTTGTAGTTCGCCGGCCCATTGGTGACGGCCTGGTTGTACGCCCCTACCACGGTCAAGTGTTGAAATGGCGTGCTCGCTGGAGCACCAACCAGTATGCCGCTGATGCGAGTCGCTCCTCCCCCGATTCCGAGAATGAATCCGCCGTCGTCAATCGTGTTGAGGATAATATTTCCGGAGGCGCTGACGACAAACGAACCGGAGAATTCGGCTTGGAACGCAGTGCTCATGGCACCCGCTCCGGCCTGGTAGCCATTTCCTTGTGCCACAATTGCACCTGTGAAGTTGCCGTTCTTGTCGGTTGTTACGTCAGTAAAGGGAACCGTGAAGTCGGTGATCGTGGTATTGCCGGGCACAAAATTGGCCGGGGGATTGAATGTGATGCCGGGGAAACTTTGCGAGAATGCAAGAGTTGCTGTTGGGACAGTGTCGAACGTGCACGACCCGTCACCCACGAAAAACTTGCCCAGCGCGGCCGTCGTGGTAATGGTATTTACTGGCGTGACCCATGAAATGGTGACGGTGTTCGTTGCGTAAGTTCCATAGGTAGCCTGGACGGTGTCGGTACCCTGATTGGCGCCAGTGTAGGTGAAGGTCGCCACGCCATAACTGTTTGTACTCTGCGTGCTGGTGCTGGCGTTTGCGCCCGCTACCGTGAACTGAACAGAGCCATTCACGACGGGCACTCCACCCAGGGTTACGTATACATCGACGGTTTGCGAAGTCCCTGTGACGTTAGGCCCCACCCCGAGCACCGGCACGCCGGCCTGTATTTGGATGGTCCAGCAGCCTGTGCTGCCACATCCATTGTCGTTATAGTAAATGTCATTGACGCCCAGTTGCAGTAGCGCGGCTCCGGAAGGACCGGTAACCGTGGCGCCGTCATTCACAGCAAAGGGCCGTGTAATAAGCTGACCGGTAGCATCGGCCCACGCGCCAATCAAGGATCCCGGGTTTTGATACTGGGATCCATAGAATGCAGGCGCACTGTAATTGACCCCCGCTGGAAATGGACAAGCGCCGGAATCGGTGCACCCCTTCGCATCGTAGTTTAGCCCGAGGACCTCGCGAATACTAACGGTACCGCTAATGTACCGAAGGCTTACCTGTTCACCCGCCACGACGGGAAAGGTTACCGGCGGAGAAGTGCCGGAGTTTCCATAGACGTAGGAACTGTTCAAGCCTCCTGACAGAGACCAAGGTCCAATAAATCCCGTGATAACGACTGTTTCGGTCTGGACGGCCGATAGGGACGCGACGACCACGCCGGCATTCACAGTAACGGTGACCGTCGCACTGCCGGAAAGCTGGGAATCATTCGCCGTGAGTTTTAGAACATAGACGCCAGCGAGCGGGAAAGTTGCGTCAGTGATTGGGGTAGTGGGACTGCTGAAAGTTGTCGTTCCCGGCCCGCTTACCTGTGTCCATGAGATCGCAAGAGTGCCGTTCGGCAGACCGTCATCGGTTGCCGTTCCGAACAACGTGACTAAATTTGTCGGCAGCGTAATCGTCTGGTTCTGTCCAGCACTGACTACGGGGGCCTGATTCGCCTGTGCTTTGATCCACGTCGTGACCGGCGAGCTGTTTAACTGACCGTCGTTCACGATCAGTTGGACCACGTACAGGCCGGCGGTGCCGGCCACGAAAGTGGGATCGACTGCCGTTGCACTCGACAGGACGGCATGGGACCCAGAAGGCTGGTAGAGGATCGCCCATTGGTAGCTAAGGGAGTTTCCATCGGCGTCATTTGAGTCTGCCCCGGATAGCTGCACGGTGCTCCCAGTTGCCACGATCTGGTGCGGGCCTGGACCTGCAACGGGGCGAGAATTGTCAGTCGAGATTTCCACTGTCGTGGGTACGCTGTCGACGACTGTGTCGTTGACGATGAGCTGGACGACATACTTTCCCGCAACATCGGTCGTGAAGTAAGGATTCTCTGAAGTTGGGAGAGACAGGCTTGCGGTGCTGTTGGGAGGACTCGAAAGCAACGACCACCGATAGCTGAGGCTGTGGCCATCAACGTCAGAGGACGCTGTCCCATCAAGGTTCACAGGGTTGCCAGCTGAAACTGTTTGCGCAGGGCCCGCGTTCGCCACTGGAGTTACGTCCAAATTTGTGATCGTTACGGTACTCGTGCGGACTATCGGATCGCCGGACAAACCTGGCAAACTGTTGACCGTGCCATCATTCACGATCAGTTGAGCAACGTAGGTACCAACTATATCTGCGTAAAACGTCGGTTGCGGATAGGTCGAACTGCTGAGGGCCGCTGTGCTGCCGGTCGGCTTCGAAACGATCGCCCAAGAATAAGTGAGTGCATTCCCGTCAACATCGGTAGATCCGGTCCCATCCAATTGCACGGTCTGCGGAGCCTGGATGCTCTGCGCGGGTCCCGCATTGCCCAGAGGCTGGGTGTTGAGAGTGCTTATCTTGACGAAGTCATAATTCGGTGCAGCCCCGTTCCGTCCAGAACCAGTGAAACTACACCCACCGTTACTGCCCACAGATAGTTTCGCGAAGTAGCTTCCTGCATTACTTGCGACGAAGGTAGGGTTCACCGCATAGGGGTTTGAAAAGCTGGCCATCCCCTGGTATGTCATGGCACTGCTGTCGTTGGCTGCATACCAAAGACACCAAATGTAATTGAGGGGATCTCCAGCTGCATTGATGGAACCGCTGCCATCGAGCTGGACGGTCGAACCTACGTTGACAGTCTGGTCAGGTCCGGCGTTCGAGATGGGGTAGTTGTTAGCAGCGGTGGACGTGTCAATGATCACAAGTAATGGACTACTACTCAGAGTACCGTTGTTCACGATGACCTGTGCGACATATTCCCCTACGACATCGGCAACGAATGTAGATAGAGGACTGGTTGGATTGAGCAGGACAGCGTGACTGCCGGTCGGAACGGAATATAACGACCACTGGTAAGTGAGAGGAAGCCCATTTAGGTCATACGAATGCGTTCCGTCTAGCCGGACCGTGCTTCCTAAGGGGACGACGTCGTACTGATTAAAGCCAGTTCCAGGAGCGGCAACCGGGGCCAGCGTCCCCGTCACCGTGAAACTTCCCGGGGTGCCAGTGATGCCAGACCACAACACGGCAATCTTGCCTGTGGTTGCTGCAGCAGGGACATTGGCTGTGGTCAGGGTATCGCTTGAATGAACCGGGTCTGCGCCA